>Ga0116228_10003794_pt1 | contig 13363 bp, 12 predicted proteins | sample S1TSphfallax_2_FD_89694 | JGI IMG/M metagenome (GOLD analysis project Ga0116228, IMG submission 89694) | Host-associated microbial communities from peat moss isolated from Minnesota, USA - S1T2_Fc - Sphagnum fallax MG | ecosystem: Host-associated > Plants > Peat moss > Unclassified | place... | reverse complement strand
GGTGCCGCCTCGGTCCCCGCCAGCGGTGCTGTTTGGGGGTGGTATCAGTTGATGTGGGGCAGTGAGGTGGTGGAAGGGAAGATGTTCATATCTGCCTCTGGTGCGGTGGGAAAGGGATGCGATCCGACCGTCATTCCTTCCCTTCGGACGGCTACGATGCTTTATGGAGATCAAGTCCTTGTTTGTACACATGGCCGGTGCGGAAACCGTGGTGGTCCAACCCCCGTCATAAACTGACACCGGTCACCCGCTGTTTCACCGGCCTCTCCCTCCCCCACTCCCCAAAACCTCCATCACAAACTGACTGATAGACATAGTGAATTAATATATTAGATATTACCACATGTTATTTGTGGTTTTTTTATTGGTGTCTATTCTCTTAATGCCTATATATTCTATTATTGTTTATTAATGGCTATTAATGGTTATTCTATTAATGACTATTGGTGACTATTTTATTAATGACTATTAGTAGTTATTTTATTGTATGCTATTTTATTTTAGGTCATTATATTATATTTTTAATTATTTTAAGTTGTTATATTAGGATAAAATAACTTATAATAACATAATAAATCATTAAGCATAAATTTCCTTGATCAACATGACATTAAAGTGGCATTACATAAATATGTTTGACAAAATTGATAGTTTTTTGGTTGACCAATATGATTTTGGCTCATTATAAGTTTATTTTCTGGGTTTTGTTTAGTTTTCATGATCACAACTTAAAACTACACAAAACCTAGAAAATAAACCTACTCGTTAAATTTAGAGGCTAAAACTAAACTAAATTTAGGTAAATTTAGGTTATTAATTAAAAGCTAGCTAGGTTAAACCTAAAGGTTAACCTAAAATGATGACATTTTTAAGATTGATGACATATACATAAAAATAGCTTAATTCACAAAAAATTAATTTGAACTCTACTTCTATTACATCATTTCATACATTTATTAAGTATTGGTTTGATGTGGTTGAATATTGGCAAGCCCCACTTCCAATACATTTGTTTGTCTCTTTCAAAATAAATTCAATTGCTTATATAAATATATAGACCTTCCATTTAGTTAAGATTGTCATAACTTGTCAAACAAGTTGAACAACATAGGTATGACTACATATTCATATATATTTAATTTTTTAATGTTGGTCAAACAATGTCAACTATTTCAACATGACTACTAGTTGTCTAGTCATATTTATAGTCACATAGTCCTAATTATGGCTATAGTTGAAAAAATGATAGTAACTCAAGTCCAAAATCACTACATTATTACAATTGGAGAGTAATTGCAAGTTCTCCTAATTTTTGAAAACCATGTTTTGGTGTCTTATGACCTTACTACACACCCATTCAACAAATTAAATAATATAAAATAAAAAGATATAATAATTTACCATACCATATTTTATTGACAATCCATGCATTACATGTACAACAAAATGTATCCCTTTTTGTTAAGTGCTTTCACTAGATTTTGAATGAATTCACTAATCCCACTAAATGGGACGTAGTGGGAATCCAATGGATTTATTGGTCCACTATATGGGGACTACTGAATTGCACCCACATTTTGTAGTAGTGATGATTAGTCATCCTTTAACTAACTTACAATAGGTTGCCTATTATAACCTTGTCTAGCCTAAGATAAATTCTAATAAATTATTTTAATTATAATATTTAATTACAATAATTGTATGGTATAACTTTCTTGAAGAAATGGCAATTGCCATTTATTTTCTGGCCATTATAGTTCTTTAAACTACCATGTGGTTAAATCCAAACAACCCATCAATGGGGCATTTGATAACACATGTGATTGTCTCAAATGTAATCATAAATGTAATTGCATATTGGGGTTCCATGTGATATTAATCATCATCCATGAGAATGGATGAAATTTTTTGGGGTAGTTGTAAGGTTCATGATTACATTTTTAACTTCATGGCCATGTGTGATGTCTTTTGCAACTAATTATCTTATGGCACTTGTCTAAAGCAACTAGGGTATTTCTACTTGCATGTGTCCATTACAATCACAAATGGATTGCAAATTTAGTCATTGATTTTCAAATCTCTTTTAATGAGGTTCCAAAAACCTTGTTAGTAGACTTAGTTTGACCATTTCCTTGTGGTTTGGGGTTTAGGATAAAATGATCAGTAAGGTATTTGATAACATTGTTGCAAAAATGTATACCTTGGTCATTGTTAATGGTCAATGGACATCCAAATTGGATAAAAATGTGTTCGTACAAAAAATTAATAGTCATAGCAACAATGTTGGTGTAAAATGCTTATGCTTCCACCCATTTTGTTACATAGTTAGTCGCTATTAAAATGTATTAGTTCCCTAACAATCTACTTACATTAGGTTTGATTAGTTTAATGAAGTCAAAACCCCATATTTGAAATGGACCTTTGGGTGAATTGGCAACCAATTTTGCTAGGTTCTCTGTCAATATGTTACCTATTCATTAACATTGATCACAAGTTTTGCAATATTTATGATCTTGACTCTTAGTTGGCCACTAATAACCAACATCCAAGATTTTTTCACAATGATGTCAAAGGAAAAATGCTTTCTTGTAACTGCTCCTTGTTACTCTTGCAACACAATTATGGGTACCTATTTTAGTTGAAAACTTGATGGGGGTGTATGCATTGTCTACTAGTTCATTTTAAGCAAATATAACACTCACAAGAATCACAAATAATTTTTTATTAATGATCCATAGGGATATGATTTAAAATTTTAAGATTTTATTAATGTAATATTTGATTACTAAAGTTTCAATCCCTTTTGAAACCTTTTAAAACTAGGTCAAAACCTATATTGAAAAATGTTGCCATTACCTAATATTGTGAAATCACTTTGAAAATCCTAAAGAAAAACCCATAAAGTCCATAAGAATAAAAGCCCATGTAGATATTTCAATTATGTACCCATTGGGCACAAAAGATCTAACAAATGAAAAAAATATATTTCAAAAAGACTTTTGAATACAAGGTCCAATTTTGACCTTTCAAAAATTCATAATTACCATTTGGTTAAGGTTTCACACAAAAAGATTTCATATTTAACTTAATGATTTCATTTTCCAACTCATGCCTATAAACAATTTGGAATGGAATTCAATATGAATTATTGAATTTCTTAACAATCTACTCAATTGATTAATCCATATTTTTTATTTGAAAAGCACATTATTAATAATGAATGCATTATTTTCAAAAAAAAATTGTGCAAATGTCTTCATTACAAGGTTATCAAAACTGATGTGATGTGCCCATTTTGCATCGGATGTCACATCGACATCCATCCTAACATGTCCATCATGTCTATCAAGATAGATGCAAGAAAATCCTTAGTCATATTTGGGCTACCTCATTATGATTAGTGACCAAAAATGAATTTTGGTCAATAATCCTACGGCGATTGAAAATATTTGGTCGCTAATCCTATGGCAATTGAAAATTTTCAATTGCCAGAGGCTTGGCAATTCAAAAAATTTCATCACCATCTTTTCAATGTGTCATTGTGGCCTTGCCATTTACATGAAAGAATGTCTTAAGGCAAAAGAAAAATTATGGAAATTCTAATATTTCACCATGCAAAATATAATCTTCAAAAGAAAATCCTCTAAAAGAAACCAAATTCCTTCAAGATAGCATAACTCTATTACTAATCCCAAGTTTCAACACAAACCAAAATATCATCTTTCAAAAATCCTCAAATAAAAAGAGACCTATTACATGGGCACTATACTTTATAATGAATTTAAACACAATATTTTCACATGGGTAGGCAATGCCAAAAAAAAAAAACCGAAACAAAAGTATACAAAGTGAATGCCTTATAAAGTTTACATTAAGAAATGTTGCTTTAAATGAAAATTTTATTGATTTTTTTCATTATTAATGTCTACAAATTATGAGAACATTTGTTGGAACAAATTATCAATGATAAGTCCAATCATCCATAATTCAGAAATTAAGAAATAGATGGATAGTATTTGTGTAAAATTGTATATGATCATTATGTCTTATGTTTTTAAAAAGCCCATCATCATTATAGAACATAAATATGGACACAAATTTCAAATGTGTAAAGAGGATGGAATCACAAATCTCAAATTTAATTACACATAACAACATGATTCATTTACGAAATTGGGTTTTATAAAATTTGCAAGTCCAAAACATGTAATTTTTAAAGATCATGTAAATACCATATTCCATATCTAGCAACTATAAACTATTTATGGTTGCATTCAATAACACTCTTAAGGTGTAGTCCAATTATATGGAGGTTCCATTAATGTGCACACGATGTGTTGAACAATTCTTCGTGCCTCTAGATTTGGGTCATACATGTCATGGATCAATTTCCCAAATGATACCTTTGTTGAATTGTCCACAAAACATTATGCATCCCAATCATCACCCCATATGACATTTGCTAGCTTACCCATCAAATATGCTCTAGACTTCAAAGTTGTGGTGTGTCACTTAACCGTTCTTCAAGGGGAATTTGTAGTTCCTAATTTGATGCAAACAAAAAACAATTTTTGGGCAACCCACCAATGCATTTTTATGTGTTGGTGGCATCTTGTTCCTTTGCAAAGCCATATAATGCCACCTCTTGTAAATTCGCGGCTTCACCCCTATCGCACACACCTATGTACACAACATCTAATTTGTTTGCCAAAAAATGCAACATAATGTTGTCCTTGGACAAGTTGTCGTGCAAAATTCCACAATGATGTAGTGCATTCATAATGTTTATGAATGCCCATGCTAACTTCACACAATTTTGCCTAAAGGCGATGGTAGACGTGAAATTTAATTCATGTAGAATATTTCACTATACTATAACAATATATTTACAACATATATTCATTGTTTCTGTTTCAATTCTCCACATTTTAAACATTGCCATTCATTGAAACACCGGATTCATGGTTATTTCATCTAACTAGAATCTGTCCTTTGGAATACACTAAAAAAAAACTCCCAAAAAAAAATCATGATTCATTTCATCATATGTTGATGTTACTAACAATTGACACAACGATATGAACATAACATTCACTATAGAAATATGTGCATCTCTGTATTATTGTAAAATTTGAATCAAAATATAATTTCATCTTCTTGTTGAAAAAAATCCCAAAACAATAAGTAAAATATGTAGTTTATTGAAATAAAATGACATGCCCCCAAAGTCCTCAAGAGACCCAAAGGTGGGTCCCAAAGTGAAATAGCGAAAGAAAAAGAGAATTGGGGCACGCTCCCTAATTCGCAGCACTTCGAGGAGGAGGGTATGCTAGAGCTCTAGGATGGGACTAGGATGAACTGACAAGTGAAAATTCAAGATGAGATTAACCTGCACAACCAAGAAAAAAAAGTGGTTAATGTAAGTTAAATGGAAGTCATGCGACGGACTTAATAGGAACAACTTCAAGCACAAGCTTTACATGGCCCCCAACCTTTAGGAGGAGGCAACATTCCCCTCCCTTATAGTATAATTTTATGCCTCTTCGTGGGGACTACATCCAAATGTCACTTTTCCCCGAAACTCTCAAGTGGGAGTCCCAAAATTGGGACTCTTGTTGTCCTAGAACTTTGGACCCTCATATCTTTCTCAAAATAAGTTTTTTTTTTGAAAATTTGAAGGTAATATCTTATAGCCATCAAAAAGATCTTTCCAACGGTGTAAAACACGCCCCAATTCAACTTCATTTGACCCCTATTTTCAAGGGATTTGTGGTTGGGAGTCAAATTCCCAATTTGACCCTTGCCCCCGTTCTTTTGATCATAATTCATGCAAATCAAGTCTAAATGAATAATGAAAAGGCATGTGAAGCATCTACGCTTCAAGACATTTATAATGGTGTCCTAGGGACCCAATTTGGTGCTTATTTGCATTTTTAACCAAGGCTTTGAACATTCGTAACTCTCGCATGAGTGTAACTCCCAAAGTGGGAGTGCACTTGGGAGTCATTGGGCTTCATCCCTTGCACTCTTCCCCATTTGTGAGAGTGTGTTTCACACCTAAACACATTCTTGTCTTCATGGGCCTTTGCACTTCACACTTAGTTATGAACCTAATGTTAAGGTTGTGACAGATAATCTGTGGTTTTCTACTAACAAGTACCTACAACTCCTCCTAATCTTCCCCAAAATTATTTATCTAAAAAGCTCCTATGTTTTCCAAAATTCACTCTTTTGAAACAATTTTAAATCACATCACCATGATCAAAACAACAAGAATTCAAAATTCAAAGTAACAAAGTTCCCCTAATTAGTCCTTATCCTACTTGCTTTATTCATCCACAATCATGTATTCATCCTACCTCTTTAACATTACCCCCTCTATACTTTGGATTCCATCCTTGAAATCCTTGTAAAATGACAAAAATGAAATGCGAGTATTTTATATCTTTCTAAACATTTGTCTCCCCTACTACTATTTTGTAATTTCAACTTGTACAGGAACCAATGGTTTTATATCTATTTCTAACTTTGCAATTCTAATATCCTCCCCCATTAATTTAGTTTGCGATTATATTTCCACTACTTTTGTTGTTGAAATAACCTCCACCTTTTCTTGTTTTTGAAATATTAATGGTTTTTTTCCTTCTCGACCCCCTCTTCTAAGGTCTTGTGGTTTCCCTGGTTATACCTCCTTCTCTTGAGTTGTTCCACTTTTGAGATCTTGTGGCTCCTCAATCTGCACTTCCTCCTCCTGGGCTATTCCACCGAACCTTGCTTCATTTTCTTCATCTTGGCCCAATACCTCTGTACTTGTTGGAATGCCACAAATAAACTCTGGAAAATTCTTTTGATAAGCTTCCAACTTGTACTTCAAAATCTTTTCATCAACTCTATGCTAAGCCAAAATTTTCTCCAACTCCTTTGTAAAATATTCCTTTGTAACCTCCCACCATTCCTCATACTCTACCTCAGAATCCTGCATCTTATTATTCGTCCTCATTAAAGTATAGTATTGTAACATCTATTCATAATCCTCTAGTCTTTTCTTGACACCAATTGGATCCAAACTCTTCCTCTATTCTTGTGCCATCTCCAATTGTGCTTATAGGTGTTACACATTCCTTTAATACTCCTTCTTTTCCTCCCTTAACTTCTTTCTTTCTGCCTATGTTGTCTTCCTTCTAATCTTCTCAGACTAGAACATAGACACATTCTTCAAATTTATCAATTTCAAATCTATCAAAACAATCTCCTTTTCCTTAGTTAGTTCTTTCACCTAATTATCCAAATCCTCATGTTGTTTTTTATGAAAAAACAATCCCTCTATTCACTTTTGTTCTATGGTTACCCAAATTTCAGCCTTTTACTTTTAATATTATAATTTTTCCTCTTGTGACTTTAGTCGTGTTGTGCTACTCTTGAACTTTTCATTCTCATCCTATAGTTTTTTAATGAACACTTTAATCTTCTGCTCAACCTCTACCCTATTTTTCCTTTAGATTTCCACCTTATGTTTCTACCCCTTTTGAATTTCTTTTTCCTTATTCAATTCCTCATGTAGCATTGCCTTTTCCTTCTCCCCTACGACCAATATGCTCTTTAGAGTTTTCACTTCCAAAGTCAAATTCCCCATATTCAAACTCACAACTACCATGGTTTGAAATAACTCAACCGCCTTATCTACTTTCATTACTTATGCAGCTACCTCTTCCATAGACTTTGGTATACTTGTCCATGTTGTAAGGTCTCTAGATCCTTCTACAGATGATCCCAACTCCTGCACCATTATTTTCTTTAGTTCAAATTCAGATGTGAATCCCTCTATAGATTCTGGTCTACTAGGTGGTACCTCTAGTTTTGCTAGTCTAAACTCTTCAAAAATAGATTGCACTACCATTATTGCTGTTTATAGTTTAGTAGCATGTTGACCTTCTTGTGTCTACTATTGTTGCTACTATAAATGTTGTTCCAAATGTTGTAAATGTTGTGGACATGCAGTGGTCTCCATCCAATCTTCATATACATTTACATCCAAGTGCAGATGTTCTTTACCTTCTAAAAACTTTGTGTCATGTTCCTTCTTAACTTCTTGGCTCTACTCCTTCACTTGTCTTTCTTGTGAAGATGCCATCTATCATACATCGAGCCTCTACTCCCTCAATTGTGTTTCATGTGGAGTTGGCATCTATGGTATCTTTGTAGTTTGTCTAGCCACATGTGCCATTGTTGGCACTACCCTTACCACTATGGGCATTACAAATGGTTCCACTCTACCCCTCATCAATTTCTATGACCCCAAATATGTGCTCTCTTTGTTCCCTCTTTAGTCCTAAACTTGAGGCTCTTCTGTCTTCAACTCTATTTCTTTAATAGTCTGTTGTAGCTCTCTTTCTGTTCTCCAATGTTGTCTGCATCTCTTCTTTAATTTTTAAAACCTTGGTGGGTGGTTTTTGTGCATTCTCCTTTTGATGCACAAACATATACTAAAAGATCTCTACCAATACTAATGCAAACTAACAGGTATCCTTCTTATCCCCTTTATTCTCCCTGACGTACTTATACCACCGATCTAGTTCACTACACAAACTATTGAATATAATTTGTGCCCAATCTACCTTCTGCCCTTTTTTTGCCATCATCAATGTTATGGCATTCTTGTTGTTAAAATACTAGATCTTCTCCCTTTGATAGATGACAAATATTATGGCATGATATTTAACAAAATATGGCAGACCTAGACTTTTTATATTCCATTAATTTGCAAATGAATTTGTAGGTGCAAGTTTACAACCCTGTAATGCCTAAACTACTAGTGTCTTATTGACCTACCCTTTCGCATCTTCTATATACCCTTTTGCACATACTCCAAAGACATCTACGATTAGTTGTTTATTAATGACAGACACCTTATCTTTATGCCCAAAGTAAATATATGTGCCTTTGATCACAAATGTATTTAGAAATTCTAACATAACATCAAGCTTTAGTACTTCCCAACCCATCAAAAACAATGTAACCAACAATGTTTTACAAGCCCAATCTTCTTCTTCAACAATATCCTTCCAATTCTCCATTTGTTCAACATGTTTGTTATAATTTTGTTTTGTCTATGTCACATGAATCATTCAGGATTTGGAATTTTAATACCTTTCTCCAGAAGTGTAGCTCTTTCCAGTATTGCATGTCTTCTCCTCGCTACAACTTTTGATTCTTGCCATTCCATCTCCATCACCCTTCATTGTGCTTTTGCCATCACTTGCACCTTTGTGTCTTGTTGTACTTCGACCTGCACTTTTATGGATAACTGTTGTTCCACTGCAACAATGTTCTCCTCCCTTGCATCCTTCTACACTTCCACAAAATGTTACTCCATAGCTTCATCTTCCTCTGATTCTTCAATGAACATTGAATCTATTGATGTCTTGGTCCTGTCTATTCTTTTGCACACCAATGTCGTATGCTTATGCGCAAAAACTCAACTACATATGTTCCAATTGTATCTATGTCTTGATTTGTCATCTATGCAAACTATATATTTTCCTTATACACCTTCCCTTTTGCACATTCCGAAGATGATGATGAATGCAATGGCAACCTTATAGCCAACGGCTACATATTCAAAACACATTCTCTTTCAGCTCTTCTCAACTCCTCTTCTAGTTTTGTTCTTCTTAGCAATTCCACTCCCTCCTTTTGCTTTTGTTTATGCTCATTCCTTTGCGCTTCCTTTGTGCTTCCTTTTCCCTTGCTATTTTCTATAGTTTTTCAATGACACTCTTTGCATTCATGCTACTGTGAATTCCAAAACTTCAAAAATGTGTACTTCCAACAACAAATGTAAATTGCTTTTGACGATTACCCCATTTTTTTCGTCCTTGAACATCTTGCTTGTCATATTCATTTGTTTACTTGCATGTTGTTTTTTAATTAACGCATGATCCTCAAAATTAATATGGCCCATCACTACAAGTTTATTTGTCGCTTGTATTGCCACGTGGAAACACTTCATATCATCATTATGAATGGATGCTACAAATTTCATCTTCTGATTAGTCCACATCTCTAATCTCCCTTCATTAATTACACTAACTCCACCTTGTTTACCTTGTACATCTTCTGTTGATTATGTCCATTTATTTGGTAACTGTGTCAATTCATCTGTTGACTGTGATAAAACATTTGTTGACTGTACCAATTTTTCTACTAATTATGGCAATGCATCTGTCGATTGTGCAAATCAGCCTGAGGATTGGGCAAATAGTACTGTTGATTTAACTAATCCTCTTGACATATCATTTTCAGATTTCTAGATCCCAAATCCTTCATTTCTACAATTATTATTCACGGATTTATTACTTATCTACATATTGAAAATCAAGATTGTGTTCACCACAAGATTTTGGATCTGTTCTTCATCTTCAACATTCTTCATTTGTGATTTCCGTGTTTCACAATCTTCATCATCCTCCTTCATATCGGAATTTTCCACCTAAACTCCACCTACATTTTGTTCCCAATATATTGACATCTATTATTCTTATTTCTGAACTTCAAATTCCATGTACTTATTAGGTTTGAACTTATTGACATTAACCAACACAAGGTTAGTTTCAAACTTCTCAATGGTCACCAATAACATAGTGTTATTTGGAAACACATATTATACTTTGTAGGGTCCAAACCATTTCCTAGTAAACTTCATTAGGTGTGACTTATTGCCCTTTGGAAATGACAAAACATAATCACCAAAATTAAATTGTTTTTTTGGATTCTTTTGTTGATTCCATAATGTTTTATTCCATTACTAAATTACTACAGTTTCTATTGCCTTCATTCTAGCTTCTTGCAACTTTTTCCAACTTTATAATTTTGCTAGTTAAAACTTTCACTAGAGTATTGTCTCTCTCATTTCCACCAACAATTGGAACTATGTACTCTATGGGCATCAATGGATGTAATCCATACATTAATTGATATGGTGTATACATTGTTGCTATTTTGTATGTAGTTTTGTATGAAAATAACAATGTAGACATGTGTTCATCCCAATCTATTCTATTTTCACTTACTAACTTGGTCAACAATGTCCCAAGTACGTTATTAGTAAACTCAGCCTATCCATGAGGATAATAAGTTAAAAAACTCACATGTTTTAGTAGAAAATGATCTGTCAAATATTTGATGGCATCATTAATGAAATGAATTCCTTGATTAATGACTATAGTCAAAGGACATCCAAACTTGGTCAATATGCACATATAAATTTTTTGTTGCGACTATTATAATAGTAATTTTTAATGTTCTTTCTTCCACCCACTTGGTAACATAATCTATGGCAACAAAAATATATTTGTTCCCTATATATATTTCCATGTTGGTACAATTGGCCCCACAAAATCAAGACCCCATTTCATAAATGGTTCTTATAGAAGACTTGTGACTAGTTTTGCAAAACTTTGAATTGCCAATCCCCTTATTTTTTGACATGCATCACAAGATTTACAATAGTCGTGCATATATGTGTACATAGTTGGCCACCAATATCTAGCATCCAATATCTTCCTTTGCATTATTTCAGTTACAAAATGCTCTCTTGATGGTCCTTCATGTAGTTCTTTCATCACCATTTATGCTTCTGTTGTTGTCAAACATTGTCGAAGTCTATTATTTTGGCCCATTCTATAATATTCACCATTCTTTAGTGTAAAAGGTTTATCTTTGCTAACCGATCTGTATTTCTATTGTATCGAAAATGTGCCTTGAATTTGTGTTATTCTAAAAAATTCTTTGACATCATTCAGCCATTCTAACTCAGTGTAAAACAAACTTGCATCTATGGTTTGATCAAACACACTTGTGGGTTTTGCAACATCTAGTAGTCTTGACAACGCATATGCAATTACATGAGTTTTGCTTAACTTATACACTACTGTGAAATCATGTCTAGGAACAATAACAACCATCTAGCTATTCTCCTCAAAACCTAAGGTTTGTTGACCAAATAAACCAATGCCATATGATCTACATAAAAGACATACTTATTGCCCAATAAATAATGTCTAAACTTGTGCAAACCAAAAACCATTACTAAAGCCTCTCTTTCTGTTGTGCTATAATTATGTTCTACTATGTTCAAAAACCTAGAAGCATACACAATTGGTTGATCATTATTCCCTGTGACATTTTAAGACAACATAACCCCTATAGCTAACAATGATGCATATGTATGAACATGAAATTCAACCTACTAGTTTAATGATATCAATATCGATGTTTCAATATACTTTTATTTGATCAATTCCCAGGCCTTTTGATATTCCTATGTCCAAAGAAAAGTCTGTCGTTTTAATCAATTTAGTGATAGGTGCCATAATAGTAGCAAAGTTTTTGATAAAACATTTGTAAAATTGTGCCATCCTGTTGAATACTTGAATCTACTAAGGATTCCTAGGTGGTGGCATGTTTAATATTGCTTGTATTTTCTTTGGATCTGGTAGTTTTAACACAAGGTATGAATTAATCTCTAGTATTAAAAAAAGGTAGAAAAAATATAGTTCATATCTATTAAAGATTTTAAATATTAATTGTTAATAGGTTCAATTAATGTTATTAGGTCCAATTCAATTAATAGTTTACTAAATGAACTAGTTTCATTTATGTGCCATTTAGATGAAAATCTCGACTATAGCAAATTATGCAAGCATGACTTACAAATTTTTAGAAAATAAATCATAAATGAACATAATTTGTTTTCTACCTTTGTTTGTTATGGAATGAAATGCAATGTTTGATGGTTCAAAACAAATATATGTATGTTACAAGTGTTTGGTAAGAAGTATAATTCATCCATCCAAAGGAGAAAATGGTTGTATTCCTTTCATTACATCTTTTAGATCCTTGAAAAATGGGAGTCATCATGTGTTCCTTCCTCTTGATCAAGTACTAAAACTAACAAATCAAATAAATATAAGGTGTCAAAACTCAATGCAAACAAAGAAATAAAATGAAATTTATAGTGCTTAAATATGTGCATATTAGAAAATTAAGTAGTAATAGGGTGGGGGAAAAAAAAGTTCCTTCACCTGATACCCCCCAAACAATACCTTGTTTGATGAAAGTAGTGTAAAATTTTAACACTTAGTGTTGCCCCTAGGGTTTTAGTGCAAATGAAGCTTTTATTTTTCAAGGTTGTTGCACTAGAATTACATCACAATTGAAGGAGAAACATTTTCCTTACATGATGGGGTAGCATTACTTGGCCCATAAAATAAATCTTGATGTGCAAACTTTCTCTAACTTGTTGATGGTGGCAAAGCTAGAGAATCTATTCTAGTCGCTATATGTTTGCTTTTCAAGCTTCCTC
>Ga0116228_10003793_pt1 | contig 13365 bp, 13 predicted proteins | sample S1TSphfallax_2_FD_89694 | JGI IMG/M metagenome (GOLD analysis project Ga0116228, IMG submission 89694) | Host-associated microbial communities from peat moss isolated from Minnesota, USA - S1T2_Fc - Sphagnum fallax MG | ecosystem: Host-associated > Plants > Peat moss > Unclassified | place... | reverse complement strand
TACAAACCCTATACAATCAACCCAAATGAAAAATTATAGCCCTAAAAATCATATGTAAAAACTCCAAAATTAATGTCAATTATGTTTTGGTGCAAATTTCTCAAGTTCCAAAGGTTATAGATTGATTGCATTGAAGAATTCAAAAGAAGTCCAACTATATCATAAGCCTAAAATTTGAATGTTGTAATACAACCCAAGGGGATTCCATATATAAGTTAATAAATTTTCTTATATAAAATGTACATAAGTTTAATTATTTTGTCAAAACATGTCAGCCCTTTGACCTTGTGGTTACCCCTTTCATGTTTGAAACCTCCTTTATGGTTGAAACCTCTTTTGAACATGTCTTTCTTCTAGGTGTGGTAGAGTGAACTTTTGGTAGTTTTGTAAGCTTAGCAACTTGAGCATTACTACTCTTTATCCCCAAATCTTTTGCTCTAGTTAACAACTAATTCATATGCAATTATGATAGTTTGCTCTTTTGAGTTGATATTTACCACATCATGGACCAAGGTTTTCGAGATAAATGATGTCACATCTTCTTTTTCTAATGTTCCTTTGATGTGGGGGAATTCTCTAAACTTATTACATGGCTATGTCCATTGCTTGAATCCTTTCTAACTTGTTTAATCTTTTCAACAAATAATGCTACTACTACCTTAGAAACCTTATTACATATTGGTGATGTTGGCTTAAAAGTCACCAACACCTACACAACAACATTGATTTAATATATTAGCTTTGAATTGGAACTTAATAAAAACATGTAAATGACTAACTTGATGTTCAAGTCATGTGGACATGTTTGATGTATTATTAAATTGTGGATTGTAATATAAAGTTCAAAGAACAAAAACAAGGGAATGTACTTGTTGCCTCCTCATGTATGATAACTTGTGCTAATTCCTTAGATTCACATCCTTATTATTTATCAAGTAATGAACTGAGAAGCATCATCCTTTTTGTTGTTGGCTTTTCAATATATTTTCCAATTTTCCTTTTCGAGATAACAATAGAATTTGGATTGTTTACCTTTTATGCATCATGCTTCTTTATAAATGTTTAGTGGAGTGATGATTTGGACTATGTTGTGGATTTGCTATGGGAGGACATGGGGATTTTTTTGGATTTGAGCATGATGCTAAAGCAAATGGACTTAATGTGTTGTTAATATGAGGTTTCCAAGATATGCCAAGGGCACTAGAGCTAATGGAACCATATTTAATCTACCTCACTTCTATTGGTTCACTTATAACCACAAAAATAGTAAAACATGTGTATTGTATGGCTAAAATCAATTAACAACTACCACAAAAAGACTATGTTTTGATTCACACAAAGATTATATTCACATATGAATAATTATAAGTTGATAAGTTGATGCAATCATTTGCTATAAAAAAACTTAAGTTTTATCTAAAACACATTTAAAAATGTATATAATGTCAGCATGGATACCAAAACATTACATTTGCATTATATTGGGCATGGATAGATAATTTGCATGGGTGGAATCTTTGGAGTTCAAAAAGGACATGGGAAATTACTTGTGAAATTTTACAAAAATTGGTTGCACATAATTTGGACCATACCTTTTGATTTCAAATCAAGTTTAAATTTTGGAGCTTTTTTGGCTTTCTTCACTATGTCTTCCCATATTTGTTCAAGATTCATTAGATGTGCCAAATATTCATTAGATATGAATAAAACATTTATTTAGGTTATGGGTAAGCTCCACAAATAGCTACAATGACATGTTGAGTCCTAGGCTATGCCACAATGATAGTTCATAACTGTAAAAAATCTAAAATGTGTTGAATGGTGTGAACTAAATAATTTACCTTGTTATTAAAAAGTAGTTGACGAATCAAATCATGCAACCAACAATAGTGTCCAACACCGGGAATTGAAGACCATGCAAAGATGGAGCTATTTTTAATTTCGTAAAAACCTTCGTAGATAGTTTCAAGTTCATCATCAAAAGTGAAATTTATTTGCAACAAAATCACCAAGGTGCGAAAGTTTGGAGAAATGCGATAGGACCAAGTTCAAGGAGGTTCAATTTCAAGACGAGGGTGCACTTCTTGTGGTTTGGGACCTTCATCACGAGCATGTTGCGTTAATGTCAAATTTAAGGATGATTATCGAGGCAAATTTTCATTCATTTGTGCAATTTGAGGCATGTAAGATGTGGTCATACGTGATGCCATAATTTCAAGGAAGGGAAAAAAAATCTTCAATCAAAATCAAATCGATAATGAATGTGTGAAAAACTTGTTACATCGAAATGTGTGGTTGTAATTTATAGGTTAAGGAAAAGGAAGGAAAGGCGTAAGCAATGACCTAGAATCATGGTAAAGTAAAACTTTAAGATCAATGAAAAAATGAAGGTTTAAGTAAAATTTGTTGGGGGGAGAGTGAAAAGAGGTGAAAAGGATGTTTTTCCTTCTCCTTCCATTGGCCACCAAAAATTGGAACCTTCTAAGGGCCATCAAGTATTGGAACCTTCCATTGGCCACCAAACATTGGAACCTTTTAAGGGCCATCAAGTATTGGAACCTTCCATTGGCCATTAAACATTGGAACCTTTTATTGGCCACCAAACATTGGAACCTTCCATAGGCCACCAAGTTGGGGTCTTCCTTCACCTCCTTCCTTCTCCTTTTTCTTTAAATGGCAATTCGGATCATTTGGGGTGCTATTTTTCAGACATAATTTTCAATTTGAATCTTAAGAAAACTTGTTCTTACAACTTTCTTAAATAATGATTAATCTTAGTAGATGTTGGAAAAAGGGAGAATAAATTGGATGATTGTGGTACTTTTGAAAGAATGGAAGTGAATAGGGATAATGTTGGGACCTTGAAATCTTAAAGAAATTTCACAAACCCTTTCGGGTTTTGTAACACATTTTTTTATTGATTTGGGTATAGAGCTTGGGAATTTGGTAAATAGATGCGACTTATAGCTAGCTTTTTAATGAGCTAAGGCAAGCTATATTTGGATAATGTATGTGATGAGAACAATATTTTAAGTGACTAGAGATCTGCATCTAAGTTCAATTTTCTACCTTTGTGAAACCCTTTTGGGTTTTGTAGCATAACTTTTTATTGATTTAGGTACAGGGCTTGGAATTTGATAGGCAAATGCACCCTATAACTAACTTTCCAACGAACTAAGGAAAGCTAGATTTGAATAATGTATGTGATAGGAATAATATTTTAAGTGACTGGAGGTTTATTGCCAGTTGAACATGGTGTCAAATCCTTAAAAGTTGGTTTAAGTGGGTGACAATTTAACATAAAATTTTAGGATTTGAAGTGTTTGAACTTAGAAAATATATCTATCAATTCCTAATCATAAATAATGATAGGAAGTAAGTTATTTGGTTTCAACTACAAATGCAATTTAACATCTAGAGATACACTTTGCATTTTTTCCTTCACCTATAACATATGTACCTTTGAGTATAATTACTTCATAGAACTGGGAATAAAGGGATAGAAAGTCACTTCACACACCCCGCTAGCTAAGCTTGGGAATGAATTTGGCCATTGCTGAAACCTCCTCATGAACCTGATGCAAGAATGAGCTCGGCCATCATTGAAATTCCTTACATAATTGGCCTAAGAGCAAAGTTGGTAGCCATCGCTCGCCCCTCGCGAACTTGATTTGGGAACAAGGTCAACCATTATTGAATCCTTGCTACAAGTCTAGCTAGGGAATGAGGTTGACCATCATCAAGATCCCTTAGCAAGCTTGGCCTAGGAATGGCCTCAGCCATTGCTGAAACCTCCCCATGAGCTCGGCCTAGAAACCATTGTGCACCATGATTTCAATTTAACATTAAGTTGGGCCACCATTGCTGGGGTACCCTTTGCTTTTTGACGGTAGAAAAGGAACACATCTTGGGAACAAAGTTTTTGAAAGCCCATTGCTCGAGAGCTCCCTTGAACTCGTAGGTGCCATCACTCATTTGAGTTTTGGCTCAGGCTTGTTGGGGCTCCTCAAATGCATTTCCTTTGACATTTAAAGAAAAAAAACAAAGCATCAAATTGAAGGAGGAAACATAAGCTTACTTCTTAGCTTGTGATCATTTGTGTTGGAGAATCCTCAACCTAAAAACGAAGAAGAATCACATATTATACACATTGAAACCTTAAGAGATACTACCTTTTGCAAAAAGTGAACCATAAATACTTGAGAAGTTAACAACTTCTTTACCTCCTTTTCTATTTCTTCTTAATGTTGCAACATGAGGTTCCTCCTTTTTACTTGTGCCATTTTTTTTCTTCTCCTGCATTATTTAGAGTTTTGTCCATAGATTGGTCAGGCAATAGTGCAATGGTTGCAACTTTTACTCGTCCTTCTACATAGTTCTTCAATATTGCCCAATTTAATAAAGTTTGGAAAATCTTAAAATCGCAGCCGAAGTGTTTTAGGTGACCTAACATGTAATATTGAGTAATTGTGGAAATTTTGGCATGAGAAAGGAGGAAAGGCTTGAATGGGTATCTATGTGAGTGTTGGTGTTCGAGGAAACTTGGTTTATAGGGTTATTCTTATTGGCTAAATGTCAAGAAAAAGCTTAAAATATAATTTAAAATTGGAAAATTAAATTATTATCAAGGTTTTTATCACCAATGTGAAAAATAATACATTTAGAATCCCCAAAATATTTTTTTCGATGTTTATTCTATAACTAAAAATCATGATGTTTAAAAAGTTACAATGGTAAAAAATTGCACTTCATAGAAATTTTAAGCCAATGCAATCTTTAAGTAAATGGTTTCTTTTCTCACCTTGATTTCATGAATTTGTAATAGTTTTGCAATTTTATCTACCCAAGGAAATATAATTAAATAATCCACACATGATAGTGCCTATAAATCCCATTTTAAATTTTTTTATCTTTCATTTACCTTAAAAATGGAACTTGGTACCTTCTTCACATTCACAACAATTATCTATTTCATTTAAATACATGCTTCATACTATTGATCTTTAATAAAAATATAATTGGGTTAGGATTGGTTGCCACAATTCCCCATATCAAACAATATCCCTCTCTTTATCCATGTATGGTGATCTCGATGAAGTGTGATGAAGGCTTAATTAATTAATCCAAAGATCATATCAAATATAAATTTTATTGGATAAATTGTTTAATTTAGTTCTTTGAATTTTTTCTTGATGATAATGGTCATCAATGATAAACATATCTATCTTTTGCATATGTCCCTCCAACTTTTGATAGTTTTTTCAAAACAAATTTGATTCAAAAAGGATTTTATCACTTGTGCATTTGAAACATAAATCAAAATATGTTTCCAATATTGTATGGTGTAGTTCGTTTTCATCAACCTAATTTATTTCAATGAGTATAATTGTCCCTTGCATTTCATGGCAATTGTCCAAATCTCCAATTTCAATTTATCCTTTAGAAAAAAAATGTTGCATATGATTTCATAAGCATCTTCATTTTAAATTTCCGCATTACTTATATCTATTAGACATTTTGTAGGACATTCCTTTCAAAGTAATGCTTTATTTCCAATAACATTTTGGTTTATTGAATTTCCAAATAATCCACGTTTTTTCAAATGCGGCCTACAATCTTGCTGGAACGGCCTTTCACTTGATATTAAATAATCCACTTGCAATGCTACATCCGATATTTCAAAACAATTGTGCTCGTCACCACACCTTTAGAAATGATAGAATCAAGTTTGACCAACATGTTTGGAAATTCCTACTTTGGAGCTTTGTTGCATTTTGTATATATAAACCATGTTGTTATGGATGTGTGTTCGTTCTATTAGTACATGTCATGATCATCCCCACCATGTTTTTTAAAGATCTCAAAAGGAAATGAATCATTTGAGTAATATATATATATATATATATTAGTCCCATGTTCACCCATATATGTGGGGTGATGATAACTTATGTGTGTGTTGTGTGATATATCCAAATTTCCAATTATTGAATAATTAAATGTAAAATACGCATGTGAGTTTTAATCATAATGTGACTAGCACATGTTCTATCTTCATCTCATGATACATTTGCCATATTTACACATGGTGCATATACAAATTGTTTTAGTGGATGTGCATATGCCACATATAGCTAAATATGTTATAGCTTCTCACATGCATATTTCCTTGGAGAACTTTATTGGTGCTTAAATATTAATTGCACATACATTAAATACATGCTTCTTGTACATGTAGATGGTAGATCTGTATAGAACATTCACATGCTTGGTATAATCACATATGTGGGATGTACATTTACACCATATCCAAATTCAGAATACTTCAAATATTTAAATGTTAGATGCACAAAATCTCTTTTATATGCTGGAAAATTACCACATTGCATATGTGTTGGAATCCCAATGGGTTGTGATTTGTTTACGATATATGATTCTTATATTAATTGTCTTTTCCCATGAAAATGCAGTTCTTTTTGGATAAAATATATCATTTTATTTATGCTGATTTATGACATCTAATTTTGAATAAAATATCTTGGTCTTGTTGGAATCCCATCAACAGTGTGCTTACTATTTTTTGTTTATGACATGTTCTATTTCCAATTATATCCTGTATTGTTATAATCATGCCAATAGTAGGTCACATGATTTGATTAGTCTATGTCAGAGTTATGACTTCAAAAATCATCATTGTATTCTATATTAATTACCTTTCCTTCACACTTCTTTCTATGGTCTTCCACCTATCTCCTCGTTTCTCTATTTCCTTTGAAATTTTAAATGAAGCCAAATTGATTCATCATTATGTCATTAGCAATTCCCATAAGATTGACCTCACTTTTATCTTCTTATTGCCAAAGTCAATTCTTGTGGTGATGGTATATTATTTTTTTGTTTCATGTCTTTTCAAATGCAAATATGTCAAATTGTGGTTATTAGTGATCAGGGAATCAATTGAATGCAAAATCTTTTTGATTGTTCCACTTTTTAAAACTCCATTCAACAAGTCATTTCATTTTTCATTTGTTTCCTAGTCTCGGGAATAGTTATGGAATTCAAGTAATGGAATCCAACTAAGGTTTTGAATTATGGTGGTTTCAATTTGATCACCTCGTTTCACTTTTAATATGTTTCTTGGAATCCCATAATCTTTGGCTACAATAATCTTTTAGTGATTTTTTTTTTATGTGCGTCAAATTGATGTTGTTTTTTGTCCAATTCCATATTCATCTTGCTTCATTTTTTGAACATATTGCCAAGTTTATCTTAATATGCATTCTACTTGTTGTCTTCCCCACTCCCTGTCCTCTGTAATATTTAGATTCATGCTTTGCATTTGATTGCATTTCATTATGTGTTACCTTTTTTCTTTTTCATTACTAGCTGTGTGTCCTTGGTAACATGGTGACATTTCATGTTGTTGGACATTTAGAGCTAACCATCGTGGTCGATGATTTAGGGACAACTTTAGTCTTTAAACAATGTTTGTGCACTATGTTTTCTTTTCAGCTAAGATCCTTGCATGTATCCAAGGATGTTTCATATGATTCTAATAACTTGGTCTTGAATTTGTTGTATTAGATTCCTATGACCTCCTTTCAAGGGAGACAGTGGGTGGTTGGTTGTGGGTGTCATCACATTGTTAGCAATAGTTTTATTCATAACTTTCAAGAAACAACCTTGATGTTAAGAACAATAAGCTCTATGGTAAAGATTGTGAAACAAGAACATGAAATTAACGACATTCAACTTTTATTTTTAGACAAACCTTCTTCATATGTTTTCATTGAGTTGTTTTATTTTTCTTCGAGTAACGATTTGATACCCCATTCTTCATCCACAATATCACCAAATTTGATTTCTCAATTTGGTTCCCTACAACCATAATCTCCATCATCATGACTGTTTTTTGCCTTGTCATCACAACCTTCCACCTTTTAAAAAAAAAATTCAGTCTATGGTTTCTTGCTTATGTGCAATGGTGCTTTCGAGATAGAGTTCCAACAAGCTGTGGAATTTGGATTATCACAAAATACTTGTTCAAAAAGTTGTCAACTATTTTTGATGGGGATGTTTTGTTTGAATTGCTACCTTTGTTTCCCAATGTTCACGACTTTTCAAAAATGCAGGGCATGGATAAAAAAAATGATGGCCATGCTTGGTGTAAGGTGATCACCACCAATATTAAAAATAGTTTTGGGCTAAACTTCAGGAAGATGTTTTGCTTGGGTAACTTTTATTGTGTGCAAGATGATTGTGAGAACTTTGTGCATTCTATCTTTCGTAATGAAACCTTTTGGTGCAATGAGAGCGTTCATATTCCAATCATAGGTCAAATGCAACTAATTTCATTCGCTTCTTCGCTTGATGCAAATTTTGTCATGTTCATGGACCTTCTATATTGTTGGTTATAGTGGGAAAATCAATTATGTTATGCATAAACTCCAATCTCTATCGAAAGTGATAATTCATCTAGGGGTACACAACCATCTTGGTGCGGATGGTAAGTGCAAGGAGTCTCTGGAGGAGACTAAAAGGTTGATTGCAAAGGAGGACATTTGCATGCTTGATGTGAAGATGTTTGTGATTTCCATGACTATTAACAAGACCTTGGTTAGGCATTTGCTCAATGATTGTAATTATGGCATAGTGGAGTTTTTCAAAGGTGAACAATTAGAGCACATCCATGACAAATTCTATGAATTGAATTTTCCCAACTTTCGTAACCTCATTGCTTTTTTCAAGCATTGTCCAAGTGGTGGTTACATTGATAACATCTTTGAATTGAAGTCCAAGAGTTAATATGACTACATCCAAGAATGTTTGCTTCCTTGAATAACTTTTGGACAAAAGGTGTTCATTTTCAAGATGTCCATAAATGATGTGGGGAATGGAGTGAGTCTTGTCACAAGAATGTAGCCTACAAGGGATTTGCAAAATGCTTGGATCATGTTTGATCATGTGAAGCGTGTGGCTAGTTGGACAATTATGGCTTGTCATGTGTACAATTTGGCCTATTACAAAGTGATGACCATTGTAGTTTGTGACATGCAGTTTGAGGACATGGAGGCTCAACAAGTAATGTGGACAAAGCTCAATGACATGATGTAAAAGCACGACTTTCCAAAATTGAATTTGAAAGGATTCATGGCTAACAATGCATAAGCTAATTGGAATGTAGTCAAAATTGTCTATGGATCAAGGGTCCCCTTTGTGAAGATGGTTGATAATGGGCACACATGTCTATTTGGACTCAATTGCTTGATAGGCACACCAAAAAATTGATCAAACCTGAATTTCAAAATCAACACATTTGCTTTTGTTGATAGTACAAGGGCACAAAATCCCTTGGGGAGGTTGATAGTTTGTATGCTCTAATTCGTTGTTGGTGGCTTTCGTTAGGGGGCTACTTCTGAGTTAGGTGTCCATGAGTTTGGCAATTGGTTTAACTTCTTGTATATCTATGTCAAACAATGGGGAGGGTTCATGGTCCATATATGTGAGTATTTCATCTCTAAGCTTTTTATGATTTTTCTTTTCTTGTTTGCATTCAAAATAAGATTTCCATTTGCTTTCTAATTCTATTTGCACTTTCACTCCAACTTTGTTATGACATTTAAAAAAAATTTGATGTTTTTTTTCCCTTGACCTACAAAAGTTCAATGACGAGGAATGGGCATACATGCCCATTTGCAATTTGGTAGAAATTATGCATAACATCTAGTTGCAATAATTGGGAAAATGGGGGACTTATTTATACACAACGACATTCGATGACTATGTTCATGCTTTCAAATACTCTACATTGTATAGATAATATTTGCAAGGTGGTTCATTTGGTCATGGACCCGATAAAAATGAATTGTTGTTGAAGAGGGCATAAGGATTAATGATCCTACTAGACTTGTGGCTATTGTGGCAAATTACACATTTAGGTCATCTGTCACAAATTGCTTTCTGCACCACCCACCTCCAAGGATAAGAGGTGTTTGGGTCTGCTAAACAACTTGCTAATTGTCCTCACGTGTAAACAAAGATTCGCATCATTTTGATTGTGTGAATTTCTCTCATCCATAGGTAATCATTCCTATTATTGAACCCAATATTATGGAAAATATACACATTCAACAACTACCATTTGGTTCTAGTAATTTGCTACCTTTTGTATCTTGACGTGGTTTAGAGTTGAAGGAAAATATTTGTGTTAATGGCCATTGGTGTATTGAACGTTGCCCACCCAAATTCGCAATTCAATGTATTGCACTCCAAAAAACCATGGCATTGAAATGTAAAGCAAGGATCAACTTTTACAAATCAATAAATGGAATTCCTAATCCATGTTATTCAGGTTTCTGGTTTGAATATCATAGTGGATCACTTGAGCACCATAACACTAGTTTTGTTTTGATGACTTGAGCCATTGTGTGGGTGGGACAACTCGAAAATTTGCAGTTGCTAGGCTTGCAATTCCAACCATATGGCCCATCTAAGAAGGTACTAATGCGACCCAAAATGAGGTAACAACTTTAGAAGAGGTAAGGTTTTCTTTTGGTTGCTTACTTAGAAACAACATTTGAAGTTTATTTGGCTTCTAATCTTCTAGTTCAAGCAATCCCATGTGCATGTTGTGAGTTGTCACATCCTTGTGAAGTTGTCTAATGCAAGTTGTTGGCTTCCAACTTGTGGTGGCAAGAAGGTGAGATGGCTTTCCATGTTCAAAATAACATAACATCACACCAACAATTAGCAAGTTACTTTTCCAATGCATTATTTTATGCAATGTAAACATGTGTATCGTGTCTTATAGATGATTATGTTTTGTGGGTTCACGAAAGAGTTCATTCATTACTGCACGTGGAGTTAGGATGAAGTTCAGTGTTTGTTAAAACACCCTAAAGCCTCTGGAGTTTAATGATAGTACATAACAATTGCATTTGTTTCAAATTAGTTATGTTTTTCTCAATCATCAAGCTTGCTATACTTGCCTCCACTATGTAGGAAGTTTAGTTTCAAGTTACGGCTAAACAATGTTTTCTCCACTATGTATTATTTCAATCATTCTTATGAGATGTATATGTTCTTTTGTTCTAGTGATTATACATAAGTAGTGTGGCATCAAAGTATGTGACTTGATAAAATTGTATACATTTTATTTGCAATAAACCCATTGATTGTCATAACATGCTTTTATGTATATTTTTATTCTATAGAATATTGTAGTACCTTGCCATTGTAGCACATGTTTGTCAATTTTTTTTTTTTATTAATTTAAATTTATCAAATTTCTTCAAACATGCAATTTTTCATCATTTCAACAATTCTGAAAATATTGAAAGTATTATATAAAAGCCTTAGATATTTGGAGCATTGGTTGCACCAGGAATGATAATATGCATCTTTGTATTTGTTTTTTACTTTAAACCTTCACATGATGATATTGTTGATAGTTATGTTAGTTAAATTTTTGTTAAAATTCAATAAATCATTGTTGATTCCCCAAAAAATCATGCATGTGATGTGGTAAAATATTCCACACCTTGTCATGGAATTTTTTACCACATCATATGTATTATTTCCACATGGTAGACAAATATATTAGGAATATTCTATGATGTGGCATGGAATATTCCTTAATATTCCTTGCTCACATTCACCTATTCATTTGGTCATTCGCTCACTTGTTAGTGCCATTGCCAAAAGAGGACAAACATGATTAAGATCACGACTCAGCTGGAGAACTAGGAGGCACTAAAAGTTAGGAACCAAAGGAGGACGAACATGATTAAGGAAGAACCATTAGGACTTAGGAACCGAGAGGTACAAGAGGATGAACATAATCAAGGTCATGAACCAGTCAGAACTAAGAGTTAGGAAGAGCCAGGATGAACCATGGGCGAGAAACCAAGCATAATGGAGGATGAACATGATCAAGATCATGATGATGGGGGATTGGAAGCTCCAAAAGAAAATGAACACAATCAAAATCACAACAACAAAGTTGGGCCCACATCTGATGACAATCACCAAGAGGAGGACTATGATGGAAGGAGGAGTTGGACCTACATTTGAGTGTTTAAGCGATGAAGATCATGATGAAGACCTCCTACACACCATCACCATTGCTTGTACAATAGAAGGCATAACCAATATTAATTTTTTCAATAGAAGAAAACAAATTTATTTCAAACACCATTGAAAATTGAGGACAAAACCCAAATGAACACCCATGGAGATGATGATGATCAACAAATCCTTGGCACTAATTTTTAGCTACAACCAACAAACTCCAAAGTTTGACCATCCAAAATCCAAACTCCAAACCAAGGAATGTTGATAGCCAAAACCTAGAGTGGGGTGCAGCATCACATGGAAATTTAGGGTTGGAAAACATAGGGTTTTGTATGACCATAATTTTCTTCATGTTTTTGTAAACGTTGATTTTGGAAGTAGATTTATGATGAACCTTTTTGCATTATGTATCCAACAAGCTTCATTCCCATTCCATTCGATCAAGGGTCAAAATTTGTCCATGTTTCAATTGTTGACACCTCTTTCATAAGCCAAAACATGTTTGGTTATCGTGATGACAAGTGTTTGTTTTAGTTTTTCCTAGTAAGTTGACCCCCCTTCATTTGGGGGAGCATATCTTGGTCGTTCCTTGACCAAATCACATGATCTAAACATCTATGAGTGCGCCTAGAGATGGGCCACAACTTCTTTTGAAAACTTAACCCCAAAAAATCAACATATCTAGCACACACTTCTTCACTGAGTCTTATATGTTTAGTCATTGGTCTATCTACCTTAGTACTGGTTAAAATCAATGTTTTTGATATACCCCATGATAAGGGTATATACAAAATGTTAAATTATTTATTCAATGGGTAAATGTATATTACGATTTTTTCATTAAAGTAAGGTTTGGGTAAATATTTTTATAATTTTTGGTACATGGGTAAGGTTTGGGTGCCCCTTATCATATACCCCTAGTTACGATTAAAAATAAATAAATATATGGTAATTTTTTATTTAATAAATAATGAGATTTTTCACATTGAAATTTTTATTTAAACAACTTTCATAAGACTAAATCTAGTGGGACAATGCACACATATGATATCAAATTATAACAATATAATTATGTAAAAATATTTCAATTTCTACTTGTAAACATACATAAAATGAAAGACCATTAAGATCACATTGGACAACATGTCATTTACTTTATTAAACATAAATGCAAATTTAAAAATAAAAATTTACTATATCAACAAGCTCAACATAATGGTTTTCAAACTTTTAAATCTAATCTAAGAAACTTGCTTCACCATCCCCAAGTGCTCAAGAGGCACATTCTTTCTCAAT
>Ga0116228_10003791_pt1 | contig 13369 bp, 5 predicted proteins | sample S1TSphfallax_2_FD_89694 | JGI IMG/M metagenome (GOLD analysis project Ga0116228, IMG submission 89694) | Host-associated microbial communities from peat moss isolated from Minnesota, USA - S1T2_Fc - Sphagnum fallax MG | ecosystem: Host-associated > Plants > Peat moss > Unclassified | place: USA... | reverse complement strand
ACCTCCCCCCACCCCAAAACAAGAAATTGGGTCCCATGTAAAGGCTACTTAACATGGCACTTCACTTGCATACAGGCAACAAAAGGGCACCTATGCCCCGAGAAATGGGGGGCCTGAGTCTAACGAGGATAGCATACCACTTCAAGCACACCTATGTATCTAAATCAATAGAGTATTCAATGGAACCCATTGAACCGTGCATCTGCCCATTAATGGGTAGGGCAAAGGGTGCTTAGCATTTTGCTTACTTACAAGGAAACCACCATAAATATTTTCAAATTATTTTGTTGTGATTTATTTTCTTGCTAGAGGGAAAATGTTGAGATGGACGAAATGGCAGGGGCCTAAGTTGGAAGAGGTCGTAAGCAAAGGTAAGTGACATCAAAGTCTCAAATAGGACGTATAAAAAAAAATTGTGACAACGCTTGGACACTGTATGATGCTTACCTTAAGTCTTAACCACAATCTCAAGTTAATGAATCATGTTATGGGTAACCATCTTGCCTCGATCTTGCACAGTTTAGTGAGCACATTATTATTTCATTTGGGTGAATAGAACCTCTTGGGTGTCTATTGAGTCATCTCATTGGCTAGCGAAATTTCTTTTCTTAAAAGCGTTCCTCATCTTAGCCTACTATCCCTTCCTAAAACAATGGGTACCTATTCATTGTAGATTCAAATTAGTTAAACATATGGGGCTTGTTACAATGTTGAGCATAGTTGCCAACACAATTGCAATAGTGTGACAAAACACATAAGACAACACTCAAATTACATTATGTGTTATGCCTTTCAAGGTTTCCTTCCAATATAGTTGCTAAATTAAATACTAACTTGTGTTGCTTGTTATTATATTGCAAGTATGCAATATACTAACATCCTCCTCCTCACTCACTTGAGGGAACACAAGTATTAAAGGTCTTGAGTATTGCGACATCAAACTATGAACCTTTTGGGGTTTGTTTGACAAGGAATACCTTAAATGCTTGCCCTCATAACTTATTGAACATAAATGGTGTGAACATTTGATTTCAAGAACTATCCATTTAAACGCAATTAGGACTCAATGATGTGCAATATGTGTTTATAACATTCAAAACCAATTGTCCATGTCTAAAACAAAACAAAACAAAATCACAAATTGGTGTTTAAATGAGTTACAAACTTTCGTTGTTTTCAACATCCTTTGTTGTTTTAGAAAACATTTTTTGGCAAGACAATCTTTGATCACTAAATGTTGCTTATGTTGAGATTTAAGTTTATGAAGTATGCATGTGCTTCTAAAAACAACATGCATTTGAAAAGCAATACATGCATGAAAAATATGAAAATAGAAACATTGTTGTTCATTTATAACATAATCAATTGAAATTTAATAATGTTGCATGCTCACAATTATATGGCCTTCTCAACATGAAATTTGAGTGTTGCCACTAACAAAAAATGAATTAGCACCTTACACTTATGACTAAACAAAAAGATTGACTAATTAAATTAACTAAGATTATTATTTTTTATTACTAAGTTTAAAGGTTTGCAAGAACAATAATGGTGAGGTATTATTCAAAGTGTATTACCACAACAAATCTCTCATATCCATTAATATACTTAAACATTCCCATCAATAAGAAGCATAATCAATTGAACATGTCAAATAGCTCCCACATCATTAATCAAATGATTTTTTTTGGAGTTATTCATTTAATGAAAATGTCAACAATATGTTCTTGAATTGAAACATAATGCATAAGAATACAGTCATTAAGTTGGAATTCATGAAACATGTGAAATTGAACACCAATTTGTTTCATGTTTAAATAAAATTCAAGATTAATGCTAACTTGAAATTTTTTTTCATTTTTTGACAAAAAAATTTTAGAGAAATTTAACAAAAAATTAGCAAAATTAGTTCCAAATACATTACAAGAAACAAAAAAAATCAAAATTTTAATCAAAAAATGGTGAAATTTTTCTTTAAAAACATTGATTTGATGGCAAATGATTATTGTTAAATAAATATGTTGAAATATATATTTAAAATCCCATGCCATTGCAAAGGTGCCAAAACCACACTACTTCTTTTGTGATTGTGCATGTAACAATATATTTATTAATCGTAAATTTCCCATCCCATGATTAGATAATAGAAATCATGTGAAAATCATTATTTCATGAGTTCATTTTTTTTACATAGATCTCATGCATCAAAAATACATATGATGCACATATAATTAAAATGAAATATTTTCAATCACTTAAAAATATTTCATCCTATTCATACATGAATCATACATGTTTTAGCCACATGACATCTATGTAAAAAAAAGATGACCCCAAGGTGAAAACATGGTCAAAGGAGCCAAGGGTGCCAAAATAAAAATCCTTTTTCAAGGATTGCACATGACACGTGTCATTTTTCTATTGGTTTATAACTTTAAATTTTGTATTTCGAGTACCCCATCTAACATACATTTTTTATATGAATACATTTTGACTACAAATTAATTTTATATCATATATATCATGCACTCATGACCTTTATCACATAAATATGAACAACTTTTGTTAAAGCCACATTTTTCAAATCCATAATTTTCAAGGTCAAAAACAATTTTGAACCAAATGTGCTCAAATGGGTTATAAAACAAATATTCATCATTTGAAGTCTTTTTGCTCCTATAGTCATCAATGTTAAAATCCTCTCCAATTTTTAAAAGGAATGGTGCACATTAAGTAGGAAAAAATGACTTTTTCAAAAACCCAATGACCATCCACTCTTGAGGTTTGAGTGCGATGAACAAGCAAAAACACATTTGATTTGTGTTAAATTTTGAGCATGTAAACTTTGCAATTAAATATTCCAAAAAGATAATGACAATCCAAACTATTATGTTTCACTTGTGATCTTTCAAATATACAAAAATGAAGTTTTAAGGAGTGTCCACTCACTTGGATGGTTCCTTTGATTGTGTTTTTACCCCCATGAAAGAATAAATTTTCTACAAATTTTGAACAAACTTATGAAACCAATAAAATTGTGATGTGATTAGATTTTTTGGTGGTTGCCAAAAATAATTTCAATCTGAATATCTTAAGGTGGAATAACCTAGAATATTTGAAAATAGACTAAATTAAAATAAAATATATTAACATAAGGTAAAATAGTTGAAAATAACCTATAATAAGACATATTCACATGTAAACCCAAAAGGACAATCTAACGAAAAAAGGACTCCAAAAGATTATTTTATATTTTTATTACATTTATTATTTCATGATTATAGTGGAATGGTATATGATTATAATTAAAATGATGTCATGTTAATCTAATAAAAAAACCAATAATAGATTAGATATAATTTTGGTTATTCTACCATATGTTATTCTAAGTTTTTTTATTATGCACCATTGTTAGCAATTCTATGTTATTTCACCATAAGTTTTTTTTGGTTATTTTGAATTATATTACCATAGGCTATTAGTGTCTATTATATTATAAGATATTATAATTATTTTCTTGTAATCCATTGGTGGTTATTAGTGGTTATTCTTTAGTGGCTATTGGTACTTATATTATTGGTGGTTATTTTTTGGTGGCTATTGGTATTTATTTTATTAGTGGTTATTGGTGGTTATTCTTTGGTGACTACTGGTGTTTATTATATTGGTGCTTATTCTTTGGTGACTATTGGTGTTTATTCTTTGGGGGCTATTGGTGCTTATTTTTTGGTGGCTATTGGTGCTTATTTTATTGGTGTTTATTTTTTGGTGCTTATTGGTGTTTATTTTACTGGTGGTTATTGGTGGCTATTGATGGCTATTTTATTAGTAATTATTGGTGCATATTCTATTGGTGCATGTTATATTATAAGTTATTATTAATTATTCTAAATTATATTACCATAAGATATTGATTGTTATTTTATTGTAAATTATTGTTTACTATTATAGGTTATATTATTATATATTATTATTGGTTATTCTACCATATGCCAGTTTTGGCTATTTTAAAGTATTGTTGGTTATTTAATAATAATTTATTTTAGGTTATTCTACCTTAAATTATTATACGCATTTTTTTATATGTTATTTTACCTTGGACCATTATATTATATTTCAAATTATTTTAAGCTATTATACCTTAAAATAAAATAATTTATAATAGCATAAAGTTGAATGACCTTGAATAACTTAAAATATAATTTGAATTACCATATATTAATTTTAAATAAAATAAACTAAGGTATAGCCTAGGGTTGATTGAATAATTTAATTTAAAACAAATTAACATTAAAAAAAACCTATAATAAATTGAAATACATTACTTAAGTATAATAACTTATAATAGCTTAGGGACGTATAAATTAAAATAACATAAGGTATACTATAAAATAACCTAAGGTATCTAAAAAAGTAACACATTAAAATTTTTATTTACCATAATAAATTATAATAATGAATTATGTGAATTAATAATCAAACATGCACTACACCAAAATGTGTCTTAATTCATTTTGGGTTTCACTAAATCCTGAATGAATTTGGACATTTTTACCATAGTTAAATTAGTCAACCCCCTAATGAACAAAGATTAATCGTTATGGATAGTGAATTGGTTCGGTGGTACCTAATAAATGTTTTTAATTTTAAATTGAAATACAAATTTACCAAGCCATTTCACTTGTTATTTAATTAACTAGGTAGCATGAAAAAAACTTAATTTTATATTATTTAATATTTAATGTAATATTCAATATTATTAATAATTTTATGAATTTTAATCTATGAATTATTGACACGTGTCATTACTTATGTTAAGTTAAAAACTTACCCTAAATGCATAGGCCATGTAATCAACCTAGGCGCCTACTATAAGGAACATTCAGTCAACTTACCATTATTGACCACAAACACACCATTTGTAAGGTTTGATCTTTTGACCTCTAAAATGGAGGCAAACACCCTTACCATTAAGCCGCCACATTATTGTGATAACATGTTACATTGCATTATATTTATCAAATGTTTCATTTTAAACATTATAAAAACATAAACTTTGAAAATTCATGTATAATTGAAATTGTCCAAATGAAATGATTAAAGTTTAATTCATTTTTTTTTCAATAATATACATAATGGACATTTATTTCCTTTTGAACATGTAAAATCATTTGAACAATTTTTTTTGAATATCACTATCCAATAACATTTCAATGACCAATATTTTGAAAAGAAAATGTTTTAATAAATGGATATGATTTTTGTTAATATGATAATATTACCCATGTTAAATTGCTTTAAAATATTTTAGGGTTATTTTTCATTTTTAAAAGTTATTTCACTCTACATTATTTATAAATATTTATGACGATTTTTAATTTTTTTTGGTACTAGGGATTAAGGTTATAAGTTATTTCATGTAGGTTATTTTTAGTTATTATAAAAAAAAATGGTTATTTTTTTTTTTTTTACTATTGTAAATAATTTCATTTTAGGTTATTTATAACTATCATAAATTATTTATACTTATTTTAAATTATTTCATCTTAAGTTATTTTCAATTATGTGAAGTTTGACACGCTCCCAAATCCCAAGTTAGGCCCAAGATGGGCCTTGATTTCTAAAACAACGAAATTATGGGGACTTGAGGGCACGTTCCCAGTTCTTAGCACTAAAAGAGGTAAAAGGGCGTGCTGAAGCTTTGGGATGGGACTAGGAAAAAGGACAAGCTTTAATTACTTACTCAAACCAGCATCAAACCAACTAACAAGTTGGTTAATTCACATTCTAGAACACCCTTGGTGCTAAGATAAGCCACGGGCAACCCTAGACTCACAAGATTCACCACAACCTGGACTTGGAGGAAGCCACCACCTTCCCCATATAATATTCTCTGCGTTACTCCGCGACACCTACATCGAATGGCTTTTTGTCTTAGGACTCCCAAGGAGGAGTCCCGAAATTGTCTCAATTTAGACTCCCGGAACTTTGTGAGTTCATAACTCTTTATTTAGACCTCCGATTGGGATGAGGTTTAAAACAAACTTGTAGCTCTCCTTGAGAGCTTTCCAACGGTATGTCGCACTCCACCTGCACACATTGAGGTCGGGTCGATTCCCGACTTTTAGTGGTCGGGAATCAAATTGTCAATTTGACTCCCAGCTTTCTTTTTGCCATAACTCGTGCTGCAAATGTCCAAATGGCTCATGCGAGCCCATTTTCGACATTGAGACTTTGATAGCTTTCCAATGATATGAAGAACGTTCCAAGGCGAGGTGTTTTGACCCCTACAATCGAACTCTGAAATTTTGAAAGTCCTAGAAGACTCCCAAGTCCCCATTTCGAGAGTGTGAGTGTCATCTTCACACTTTTCCAAAAGTGGGGTTGTGACAAAGCTAGTTTGTTGGTTATTAACTATTGAAGGTTATTTTACCTAATGTTATTATTGGTTACTCTAGGTTATATATTACCAAGGTTATTTGTGGTTATTTTATTAATGACTATTGGTGGTTATTAATGGTTATTAATATTTTTTCTACTGGTGGTTGTTTTTTGTTAAATTACCATAAAATATTAATGACTATTGTTGGAACTATTTTATTAATGGTTATTGTTGGTTATTCTATTGTAGGCCATTAATGGTTATCTTATAAGTGGTTATTGATAATTATTATATTGATGGATATTTTGATATGAACTATTGTTGGATATTTTTAATTATATTATCATAAGCTATTGGTAATTATTTTATTGTAGGTTATTCCAAAAAAATTCATAGGCTTTTATTAATTATTTTATGTTATTTTATTTTAAGTCATTATATTTTATTTGAGATTATTTTAAATTTTATACTTAGGATAAAATAATTTATAATAATTTATAATAGTTTATAATAGCTTATATTAGTTAAGGGTACAAGTTATAATAACTAAGATAACCTAAAATAATATAAAGTATTTAAAACAACAACATAAAAATAAACCTATTTATAGTCTTATATTATAATATTTAATTATGTTAACTAGTAGTGAAACATGATGTTTAAATAATTACATCATAATGAAATAACTTTAATTAGGGTGAAATCATTAAAGTGTAGTGAATTTATTTCATTTTCAACGTCCCCTAATGATTTAGGTTAATGAATTACACCCCACTTTTGTACTAATGATGATATTTACATAGTGACCTTATAATGAAATAACTTTAACCAAGGTGAAATCATTAAGATGCAATGAACATATTTCATTTTTAAGTCTCGTAGTGATTTAAGCCAATGAACTACACCCCACTTTTGTAGGAATGAATCATGCCATGTCTATACATTGCCACCATCCATTAGATTTGGCATTTTTAGTTTTTTTGTAATTAATTATCAACTATGATTCCCAATGATATAATTAGTTGCAACACTAAATTTTCACTATATAAATAGCCTTAGGTTCAGTAATATAGAACTATGTTATTTAAGTTAATACATATATAACTTGCTAGTAAGTTACATTAACTTCAATAATTATAATAATTAAAACAAATTGTATTATTAATTTTTTAAATTTTAATATCATTACTTATTAGTTATTATGAACTATAATAATTAATATAACTAATAGGTAAGATATGTTAGTATAATATTTAAGTATTAAGTAGTAATTGCAAGTAAATTGCAATGAAGAAGCAATTTTTTAAAAATCATTTTTTTTGTTTTACTTTTCAAGTTTCTCAAATATATATAAGTAAGTGCGTTAAAAATACTAAAAACCAAATGGCATTTGGGATGAGTCAATAAAAAAAAGATTGGCCCTAAAGGTTAAACCCAAAATAAAATAGCATTATCTCAAATTAACTACATACTTAAACCTAATTATTTACCTACCTAACTTTTCATAAATAGGTATGAGGCCTACCTACCTCCGCATTTATGTGCCACATGTCAACATCCTATCAACCTTAAGTTGGATTATTTAAATTAAATTAATAAAATATTTAATATCAAAATAAACTTTAAAATTTCTACGTGTTCATTGATGATTTGTTCTTGGTGTTGTTTGATGATTTCATCTTTGATACATGAATGAAAACCATATCAACACATCATTGCTTGTGTAGTTGTAATGTAATTGTATCTTAGTTGCATATGGTTCCATGTATAGTGAAATGTGTCCATTGTAGCTTTTATAACTTGTTTAGTAACATTCATTCTATAAAAATATGTTTAGTTGCAACTAGTCATTGCAATTCAAAAACCTAGTTACAAGCCTAGTTGCAAACCACCATTTTTTTTTATAATGTTGATTTTAGAATCATGACGTTCCATGTAACGAAATCCTAATCCCATATTCATTTTCCCAAATGCTACCACAAGCTTCCCATGATGCACATTTCGACAAAATTTCAACCTATGTGGGTTTACGCCTATTCCATGCAAACCTACTTTCTTGTAGTACATAAAGTTCCATTCTAAAAATGGTTTTTTTAACGTCTCCATTCAAGCCTCTAACTTTGCAAGGGGTTTTCAGACATGGTGATTGAGTTTGAACACCTTGTGTCTAAAATGCCTTCACCCATATCCCTCCTCATTATCTTCAACATTTGTAAACCTCATAATGCCTAAGTTCTCTCACCTTGTAAGTAACAAAATCACTAACAAAGACTTCAAACATCCATAAAAAATTCAAAGTCAAAACATGCTTTAACAAGTTCGGAACTTTTAACATTTAAAGTTTAAAACTTCAAGAAAAAACCAAGGCAAAGAAACACCAAATTAATTCAATGGTTAGATGAGGGGAAAGAAGGCCCCTATTCAACATGCCTAAAACCAACTTGCTTGATAGGTCATCAAGATTAATGAATCCACAAAGGATGGAAAACATAAAATCACTACTTAAAATTAAAAGAGCCCAATAACATGTGGGCATTTGTCCAAATATTTAAAAGGAGGAATGAATTTAACCACCTTGCTTAAATTGCCTTATCATCAATGGCATTTAATGCCAAATAATATACCAATAATGCAAGGACTATGACAAGTGCCATCACTAATTTGGTGGGCCTTCACATGCCAAATTCATTTGTGTTAATATAAGGTTTTAAAGATAGTATATTGATTAACTATCCTTGAATTTTCATCCATGGACTAAAATATATTTGGCCAGAAAGTAAAATAATGTATAAGTTTATGTAAGTTATGTACTTTTGACACCCATTATTTTCAAAAAAGATGTTTGCACTATAGTGTGCATATAACATTACAAAAACTCTTGTCCATTCCAACCCATGCATTTCTAACATGTGTGCAAATCAACCATTTTTGTGATTATAGATTCGACTATCTTTTGTGGCATTTGGTAAAAACAACTTGGAGTTCCATAAGCAACTACAAAGTGGTTTGTAGTTGCATATATGCAACTTATATTTATAACTAATGTCAATTTGGGTGATACACTTAATAAAACCATAATGTCAAGGCTATTTGTGTTTAAAATATTACTTGAATACACATGTACATTAAAATATGGTTGTTCATACACATTCAAAGTATATGTTTGTAAATCCAAATATATCCAAATATATCCAACTTAAAATATACAAAATACACCTTTGCATATTTATAGGGTTGTAAGTAAATTGGTCACATTTGCAACTAATGGGACATAATTTGTTCTTCTTGGATGAAAACCAAACTAAATGTTGTCACATGGAAGCATGAAAACCAAAATAATCGCAAAATAATTGTAGTGTAATCGCAAATATGACTACCACAAGAATTAGTTGCAAAAATGTCCAAAGGTAATCGCAAATATGACCTACACAAGAATTAGTTGCAAAAATGTCCAAAGGTAATTGCAAATAACTTTAATAGTCACATGTAGTTGCAAATAAAATGGTTATAGTTTGGCCAATTTCTATAGAGTTATGATTTAACATGGTTTTTTGGAAACATGGACTTCAATTCTTTGAAACATAAAGAAAAAGACAAACTGGTAGCCATCGGATTATCAACTTTGACATATTTGAGCTTTAAAATACAACCTTTATAATCAAACAAATTCATATTCTTTTCATTCCCTATGTTTTGCTTTATTTCCTAAAACATTCATTATATAAAATTTGTAATCCAACTCTATACACTAAGGGTTTAAACATGAAGGACGCACTAAATGATACATCTACTCAAAAGTTTAATTTTCAACATGAGTTGCATTTTTAAATACTACGTTAGAAACTTCATACATTTGCGGAAATTCTTGTTTGACATATTTTTCATATTCCATTGGATCATCCATCCTTCTCCAAAGGAAACACCCAAAACATAGGTCATACAAAAATAAAAAGTAACTAATTCTCAAGAAGAATTTAAATGAAAAGAATCTATTTAAATGGAAAGTTATTAATGTAGAAATGGGTGGCTACTCAATTCCAACATCTTCAAAAAATGGAAACTTACTAATGTAAAATTGGACAACCATTCAATTGTCTAGACCCCAAAAAATATAACATAAGCATAAATGTAAATTGGGCAATAAGAATCAAGAGGCCACCCAATTCCCAAAACCTCCAAAATAATTGATCATTAATAGATGTTAAAGGTTAATTGTAACCTATGTTTGTAAGGTTCTTATTTTAAACAAGTATGTAAAATCGAGCGGTCGCTCAATTTTAGCACAACAAAATTGCATAACCTAATTGAATTTACAAATGAAAAATTCTTTAATTCAACATTATATTCCTTGAACTTTACATTCATGATCTATCATCATTTAATGTTAAAACTTCTTACATTTGTATAATTTGCAAATCTTTTAAAATTGATCTTCAATAATTACATTTTTCACATGAATCATAGAGACAATACATGTCCCTATGTTTTCTTCGTATTTGGGCTCATTGCCTATGGGTGCACTAGGCCAAACATTTGCTCACTAACATTGAGTGCAAGATTTTTGTCCTTGAGTGAATTATTTCTATTAACATTAGAATTTGAGACATGTAAATTAGTCTCTTTTCATTTAGTGTTCATAATGTACTCATTAAAATCCAAATAATTTTGGCAACACTACAAGAAATCATAACTTTTTTAACAAGGAATTTAGTCAAACAAACCCCCATATGGTTTTTTTGCCTCAATGTCCAACTTGACCAAAGTGCCATTTTGGATAAGTTGATTTGCACTTGATTGTTTTAACTAAGTCTTTTTAGTTAGTTTTTCTACTAGGTTTTTTTCTACTAAACCACTGTGACAATAATATAATTTGCGTATTGACCAAATATATATATATATATATATATATAATTCAAAATTAATATGAAAATATCAATTAATTAACTAATTTCCCTACCTACCCTACCTATATAATTAAAAAACCTAAAAATTAATGACATTAAAAAAAAATTTACCTACCAAACTTATTTCCTAGGCCTACACTAGGTCACCTAGTTTAACCACCTAGGTTAGACCAAGCCATTTAGGCTAGGCCAAGCCCCCTAGGCCTTTAGGATAGGTTAGGTGGTCTAGTAGCTTTTGTAACCTAGAATACCTAATTAGGTCTCCTAAGTAACCAACGTAGCCTAGGTTGCAAGTGTGGGGACTTGAACTCCTCACATTCATATTGAGGAGTCGAGTCCTTAACCATTGCACCACCACCCCATAAGGTGATTTTATTGGACAACATATTTATAATGAACATGATTTTGGACCAACATGTTGTAATCAACTTCCATGAATTTTTTTTTGACATGCATATTGTATTAAATGAACTTGAATTGTTTTACACTACTTACATAAATAGGTAGGTTATAGGTAGGGTAGCCTAAACAAGTAGCATGTATCTATTAATAAATGTATGTACCTTGGTAACATTTAGGTTATAGTTTATTCGGCCTTATAAGTACCTACAGGGTCTATGTTTATACTTACCTAAAAAACCATCTATGCTTATGTTATTTAATAAGTTATGTAGGTACTACTAGCTTATTAATAGACTTAGCCTAGGCATATTAGATAGGTAGCTTAGCCTATTACGTAGGTTTAGATTTAGGCTACCTACCTAATAGATAGGTTTAGGCTGCTTAGGCTATTAACCTAGTTAGTAGGCTAGGCTACCTATTGGTAATTAATAAAAATAATTAAAGATGATTGATTAATTACTATAAATTAAAAATAAATTAATAATTGATTATTTCCTACAAATTACTCAATATTAAATATTAAATAATGATTGTAAATATTATTTCTTATTGATAAATTTTTATCTATTATTTATCACTAATTATTGGTTATTTAATATTGATTATTTAATATTTAATATTAATGATTGATTATTTATTATTTATTATGAATTAATAATTATCGATTAATATTTAAAAATTTATTAACTAACAAATTAGTTTCAAATATTCACTTATCAATAATTAGTTATATTTATATATTGAATACTATTAATTATTATAAATTATTGTCAAGTATGGGCCAAAAAATTAGAAAAATTTGATAATAATATTTAATCAATTAACAAGTTGATGGATAAAATAATTATTGCTAATTAATTGATATTTATTTGGTCAATAATTAAATATATTAAATATTAAATATAAATTACTGAGTATTAACTATCAATTATTAAATATGAACTAATTAATGTAATAAGATTAAGTACCTGCATGTGCTTAAAGGTAACATGTAAGTAGCTTATTAAACTTTATAAGTAGGTATTAAGTCTAATATGCCTAACCTAGGGCATACTAGCTATGAACTTAGGTTTGGTATGTACCCTATGCAAAATAAACTTATAAATTAAATAACCAAATTAATATGGTTGATTTGATTAAATGTCAAACCAAAATGGCCAATTTGATTAATTGTAAATTATAATGGCCATTAAGTATGGTGAATTTGACTAAGCCTTGGTCATCTTAATGGACCTCTGGCCTTTTTGACCAAATGTTTGGTTTGTCACATGGTCAAAAAGGTCACTTTAGTCAAATGTCTTAGTCAAAATTAACTTGTGTCTTTCATGCCCCAAGAATTTAGTAAAATAAATCATCCCCCTTGGTTAATGTGGACATTTCAATCAAGTTGGACCTTTTGAAATGTCACATTTTCTTGTAATGCAATGTTCTCATTGAATAGGTTTTTTACTTCATTGTGTTTTTTTAATTTCAGGTTGTTACTATTTTTATCAAAATATTTGTTTAGGTTCATTTCTTGCAACTTTCTTTTAAGAAATATGACTTGGGCTTTTTGACCTCGATGCTTCTCTGCTTGACCATGATTTCTTAGAAGATTTTCCAGTTTCCTTTAGTTCATTGTTCCTTCCATTATCCTCTTCCTCATCATTTTTTTCCTTTTTTTTTTTTTTTTCCTTTTTTT
>Ga0116228_10003790_pt1 | contig 13371 bp, 7 predicted proteins | sample S1TSphfallax_2_FD_89694 | JGI IMG/M metagenome (GOLD analysis project Ga0116228, IMG submission 89694) | Host-associated microbial communities from peat moss isolated from Minnesota, USA - S1T2_Fc - Sphagnum fallax MG | ecosystem: Host-associated > Plants > Peat moss > Unclassified | place: USA... | reverse complement strand
CAATGAAAATGAAACTGATTGGTATGGTTCCCATTAAGAATTCTCTTGGTTTCATTGCCAAAAACACCCAAGGAAACCTGGATTTAATGTGAATGCATTTAATATGTCACTTTATTTTTCTTTGCCTCCCCACCCAATATGGCTCAGCAAGCATGTAAATCATGTACCATTTTGTGGTCAGTTTGTGGACATGTATGTGTCTTGTATTAGTTTTAATCAGAAGTACACATATATGTGCTTTCTTAAAAGTGACCTATTTTCCACAGGCTTAGGGTTTAGGGTTTAGGGTTCATGTCAAACTCACTTTCCAACTCATTTTGAACTATAATTGTAATTGAAAACAAAATTATAGTTAGAAAATGATTTTTGCAACTAAGACTAAGTGTTTTTCCAATTGCACACCAAAACATTTCAACAAGTACAAGTGAAAAACAACATTGCAATTGAAAGCAACAATCATGTGTCATGACTATTAACAATAGCCACTTTAGTTACATTCAACATTTACCATTGTAGTCAAGGATTGTTTTCAATTGTAACCCACTAGTGGATGAACTTCATCCGTTAATGTTGCATGACAGCATCAAATTTTGAATTGTACGTTCAATGGTCTTCTAAAAAAACTAAAAGAAAGTTCAACTAATAATCTAATAACACATGGGGTATCCACATCCATTGGATAGGCCACACAGCACCTAGGCTAAATCATTCAAACATCGGGTTTAACAAGGCCACATGGCACTTGAGCATAAAGCACCTAGCCTAACCTAAGCCACATAAACATAGGGCTAAGTTCAACCACATGGCATGTAAACATTAGTAGGTCACCTAAATTAAATTCTACCAAATTCCACCTAGGATAGGCTTAGACATAAGTCACCAACTAAATGAAACTACATTACACCTAGGTATGTTAAACCCTAATAGCTTATGTGGACCTTAAGCTAAACAAAGACTTATGCCACATAGCACCTAAATTATGTTTATACCTAGGCCACATGGCACCTAAGTTAAGTTTAGACTTACACACTTGGCTTAGACCGAAGCCACATGATACATAAAATAGGCCTAAACCTAGGCCATATGGCACCTAATTAAACAATCATATTTGATTTTGAGTTTAACCTTATGGTTGAACTTTTTAATTGGCTCATCACATTGAATGGCAATACTATTTTCATGTGTGTGTTTTTTTTTTCAACATTTATAATGCACCTCTTTATATATTGCAAAAAAATTAAGGAAGACAAACAATATGGGGTGAATGCATAATACAATGGCTCAATAGTGGTTAAAATTACATTCCCTATAAATCCATATTTTTAAAAATATTATTATTTTAATCTTTGAATAATACATGTTTAATCACTTACAAATCTTCCCAAATCTATGCAAAAATTTGTATTTAATGTAGTTGATGTCATTTTTAAATTTGGAAGTCTTAAAAGGAAACCCATAAAGTTCAAAAGAATAATGGCCCATCTAAAACTTTCAAAAACACATTTTTTTGGACCAAAGAAATTGAAAAACAAACAAAAATTACAATTCATATGGACTTATGAAAATATGGTCAAATTTTAATCATTCAAAAGACTTCCTTAACTATTAAATGGTTAAGGTTTTCAAAGAAAATACTTCTCATATGAGTTTATCATCTTTTATTACATTATATATTGAGTCCCAAAAAGAAAATTTGGAATTTGAACCAATATAATTTTTTCCATTTTGTGATGTTCCAATTAAACAACCAATCCATATTCTTTGATTTCAAAAGTCCAATACTATTAACAAATGATTTTTTCATCAATAAATAACCACACAATTCTTTTCATAGTGAAATGGTAAATTTAGATCCAAATCCCAATTAATAAATTTAAGGATATATTAATCACCATATGCATTTGAATAAAGGGTACCCATGGAAAAAAACATCATTTCATCCAAAAAATGAGCCACCATAACTTGCATCTACCCTATGGGGACAAAAAAATTAGTTGAGTTATAATCTAATCAAAATTATTACATACTATCTACTATCAACTACCTATCTATCTACCTATTTAATTACTACATACTTACCTATTTAACTTCACCTACTGCATATTAACTTAACTTACTACCTACTAATCAATTTAATTTATTAACTAACATAGCCTAAACCACATTGCACATATGCCATATGACACTTAGGCCTAAAGCTGGCCTAAGTGGCACCTAAACCCAGATCATTCAAACCATGTGGCATTTATGCTTAAACCACAAATGCCCCATGGCACTTAAGCTTAAACCTAAGCCATGTGGGTGAAAGCACAATCAAGTAAACCACAAAATTAATCTTCTTTAATTGGAAAATAGTGATTTTCACATCTACACATGAAAATAACTCAACTCCTCCTATCATAATGCAAAACTATGGAGCCTCAATTGACATCATAAAAATGTAAATTTCATAAGAATGAAAAGCAATTACATCATAAATGTATGTAAATAATGCGTTTGAAATTTAAAAATTTAATTTCTTAAACTTACTTCATTTCCAAAAACTAAATATAACATTTTTAAAATATGTTTTCACAAAATCTATGGTATACTTTAAGGCTACCACTATTTTTTTTGATTTGGACATTGTTTGAATCTACTTTCACCTAGTTTTATGAAATATGACATTTACTTGCACCTACTTTCATTTACAATAATTTTACTTAACTATTGATTCAATATGTTTTTATCATATTTTTTCACATAAAATCAAGAACCATGTTAACTTCAATCTTTCTACCCAACCAAATTACATGTTTGATGAGTTTATGATATAGTTTACAGTACTTGTAATTCAAACCCAGAAAAGGACACTAATTGGTTTACTTGACTATGCTTTCACCCATGCCACATGATTCATAGGCTAAAACTAGACCTAGGCCATTTGACACTTAAATGAGGCTTAAACCTAAGCCATGAGGCACCTAAGTTACACGCCATGTGGCACCTACATTACTTTTAGACCTAGACCACACCATGTGTCATTTAGGCTAAGCCTAAACATAGACCATGTGGCACATAGTTGAGCTTAAACTTGAACCACATGATGCATATGTTAGACATAAACCTAGGTTAATCCTAGCCCAACCAAATGGCAATTAGGTCAAACCTTAACCTAGGCCATACCGTGTGGCACATAAGTTAAACTTTAACTTAAGCCATCTATTTTAAGCCTAAACCTAAGCAACCTATGTGGCACCTAGGTTAAGCTTGAGCCACATGGCATTTAGGCTCAAACCTAAATCATGCCACATGTCATTTAAAACTAGACCTTGATTTAGTCCACGTGGTAGTTAGGTTAGGCTTAAACCTAGACCATGTGGCTAAGTTATACATCCTAAATTACATTTTCTACTTAAGTTATCTAATTGAATTTAAACCATTTACATACTTAAGTTAAGTACATATAATTAGTTACCTTAAGTATGTAAATTAAATATTTTAAATACCCTAGTATGAACATATCTATACCTATGTATATTTATTTATGGGGTGGTTGCAAGGAAAGATGAACCAATTTTGGCTGATAAATAGTCCATAAAATGTCCATTTGGTAGTGTTAAAATTGCAATCTAGTATGATATCATTGTGTAAGTGGGGGATTTAATGTGGTTAATGAGATAATAAAGATTATGTGAATAGAAACCCAACTACATAAATCTTTAACTTGCATGTTAAAGAGGAAAAAAAATTGAAATCCATCAATAAATGAATATGATATGGACTTTTGAAAATAAGGTTCATTTAAAAACATTTAAAAGTCCATATCTTCTTTTGGGTTAAAGTTTTTCTAACAATTTTTTTGCATCTATTCAGTTTTTCTTTAATATATCATATATTAAGTCTTTATAAAATAACATTAAAAAATTTCATAAACAAAAATGTCTTTGTATCAAGCCACAAACAAAAGACTAGTCCATATTTTTTCAACTTCAAAAATCCAATACTCTATATTTGGATAATATATGTTATATTTTTTTATGTAGATGTCTTAATATTCACCTATTTGTTTGAAATTAAAACTTACTTATTATGAAAACTTGAAGACCACAAGGGCAACTCCAAAATGATAATCAAACATATTAATCACCAAAAACAACAAATTGTATGTTCTTTAACATAAGTAGTCAAATGTCAATAGTGGCAATAATCATAATTAATACATGGACATGAGTGTAAGACAACACTTGTCCCATAGTAAAATAAAATAACATTAATTCAAATGTATGACAACTATAGGTTAAATTAATTTTGATAAGGGTAAGTTAACTTTATGTACAATAGTGCAATGTATGAATTATTGGAAAAAATGAATTGTTGGACTAATTCCATTAGATCTATGTTGTCCATTCTACACAATTACACATTTTATATTGTTGTTTCCTCACATTCATTGATGATAAGTCATTTTATATCATAGTGTATTTATTGAAAAATAAATTTGAGGTTTTTGATAAAGTTATTCAATACAAGAAACTAATAAAAATCAAATTAAGAAAATTTAAATTCAAAGATTTGACAATGGTGGAGAATTTTAAATCGATAAGTTTAACTAATATTGTAAAAAAAAAGGAATTCAAAAAAACATTATGATAAATATTGTAGTTGCCATTGACAATCATGAATATTTATCAAATCAATTAAATTGCTCTCAAAAAAAGGGTTTGGTAACCCCTATTTGAATATTTCATAATCTTATGAATAAAAAACAAGTAAATAAAATACACTTTACTTTGTGTATCTAAATATAATAGTAATTTAATGGTTCGGATAATGTTTTATTTAGTGGTGAAATTTCACAATCTTGTGACAAAAGAAAATAGCTAGCAAATCCCCCAAGGAAATCAAACCATCAAGATGGCATCTTGTTGCCAAAAATCAACAAGGCTCTTAAATATGTTGGGTACCCATCTCAAATATGATTGGTTTGCAATAGTTATCAATGCAAGTGAATAATCTACAACATTTGTTGTTGTAACCTTACCATACACAAGTGTTGTGTCATGCTTCCACAATTAACCAACTTTTGCCATCACCTTTTGCTATGGAAGCAACAAAATACTTGTCACCCCAATAAAAAAATAGAACAAAGGTGTAAGAATGAGTCAATAGGATGAGTTATGGACTTTAAAACGAGTTTATGAATGTTCAAAATGTAACAAGAGGTTTATATTTAATGTCCGGTGTTAGAATTGAAATGAATGAGGAATATTTCACATCAAATCTTGCTACATTTTGTGATTTGAATATGCTTGTCAATTGTTGTTCAAAGTTCAAATTTGCTACATTTGTTGCACCTTGTCTTGTTTGTACATCACTAAAACAATAGGATTGATGAGAAGAAATGATCTAGCCCTTGGCATAAACAAAAAGAATAGGCACTTCCAAAAATCCAAGTACATACAAATTCAATTCTTCGTTATTGTTTTGTAGTTTCGGTTATTGCAATGTCTTGTTATAAGTTTACTTTTCACATTAGTAGATGCATTCTCTAGGATTCTTAGATTTGTAACATTTTACAACACCAAAAGGTGATGTGCTCATTTTTGCTCTAGTCCATGTTCTTACATTATTTGAATTCTACATGTATTGCCAATTCAATTTGTTCCAAAAGTTGGCTTTGCCCAAACCTAGTTAAATGTGTTGTTGCTTCCAAAAATATGTGTTTGTTTTTTCTATAATTATGGTTGTAATTGTATTTCTTAGTTACCCTATAACCTCATCCCAACTTTAAAATCCTCTTATTCTTCTAAACTTGTAAATCTACTATTGTGGTCAATCCAACTTTTGATTCTATCATAACCTTAAAGCCTAAAAACATCCATTTTTTCAATCACATTGGGTTCAAAAATTTGGGCAATTTTTTTGTTTCCCTAGGGGGTGTTTTTTTAATGTTATATTAGGGTAAGCATAGAATTTTAATTCTTTGTAGTGAAATTGGAACATGAAATTATTGTTCTAAATTTTTAATTGGTAATTTTGAAGGAATTTTTTGTCCAAGAAAAATTGGTGTTTAACATGGTGCTAAAGTGGTTTTTTTCTTATTCTATGTTAGTTTTCAAAAAGAGAGACTTCAATCTTGTATTCAAATTTTTGTAAAGTTGTGTTTCAAGGCTTCTAAAGTTAAAGCTTGAAAGATGGGAAGCTTTTATTTCCTTTTGTCAATTGGGTTCATATCAAAGAAATATGTTGAAGATCTTAAACTAACATAGAAAATGGGGCTGGGCCTTATTGAAGTGTCAATAGTGAGGATAGGTTATTGAATTTGATATTCAAATGTTCAACCACACACAAATGCAACAACATTTGTGGCCCACAATTGAAAAGAGGAAGATTTTGGACCAATTATTCCCCATACAAATTGTTGGTGATTTCATTAGCCATAATTGAAATCTCCTTCCCTTCTCCAACCAAACATAATTAATTTTATTCTATTATAAGTTCTTTAATGTTTGGATTGTTTGCTGAAAAGGTCAAGGAAAATATTTACCTCTCTTCTTTAAAGAGATGGATTAGTTTCCCTAAAAGCTCTTGGGGATGCATTGGGTTCCTTAAGATTTTTTAGGGATATGGGTTGGTTTCCTTAGGAAAACCATTCTTTTTTGCATGATTTGATTTCATAAACATGTAGGATTACACCAACATCTTATAGCTAGGTCTCACGACAAATCAAATTGTTAAGCAAATTAATTCCACAATAAAAAAAACAAACAATCATTGATGGCATTTAAAATGGAAATTTGTATTAGTAATTCAATCATTTCAACATGACTAAATGTTTATTTTGATTGACAAACTAGGCATTTTCACTAAAATAAATCAAAAAATCAAAATCAAAATTAATTTATTAAAAATTAGTAAGAAAATAAGAATATTTAACCTAACCCCTTATGCATGTATTTCTAGGGTGAAAATATGATGAATTGAACCCCTTAGCTTCATGAAGAAAAAACTAGTCCTTAATTGATGGGTTCAAACGACATGTAATGAGTCAATTTGTTTATTTTGCGTTTAAAAACATTATTATTTTTGGGGTCCTTTTGCTTTAAAAAAATTCATAAAAACTAATTTTCAAATGAATTTTTTTGAAATTTTCTATTTATTTATTTATAGTTGCCCCAATATGTTGCATGTTTTTTTAATCAATTTAAAATAATCATGAATTTTTTTAATGTACATATTTTGCCAGATTTTGTGTTTCATCTTGAAAAATGACATGTTAACATTTTCAAGTTCAATTTCTTGTATTATAAGTTACAACATTTTTTTAAACAACATATACATTATATCACATTTACATGTCTCATTTACTCATGATGACGCACTCCTAACTCCTTGAAGGATTCAAATGTGAATCCCAAATAGAAAACAACGAAAAAGCAAGGAGTCTGGCACACTCCTTAGCTCGCAGCACTTTGGAAGGGTAGAGGAGTGTGTTGTAGCTCCGGGATGGGACTAGGAAGAATTGACAAACTTCACTTACTCACACGGGCCTACACAAAACCAACACAAGGTGGTTAGTGCATAGTTTGAGCACTTTTCGTGTTAGGACAAACCACAGGCAACTCGGACACACAAGACTCACCACGGCCTGGACCTAGGGGAAGCCACCACCTTCCCCTTTTATAATATACTTTGTGGTTGCCCACGAGGCCCACATCCAAATGGTTTTTTGTCCCGGGACTCCCAAGTGAGAGTCCCGAAATTACCAAGGTTGGGACTCCCACGACTTTGGGGCACCATAACTTTGCGTGCAAACCTCTAATGGAGATGAGGTCTAGAGCAAAGTTGTAGCCCACGTCGAGAGCTTTTCAAAAATATGTCGTACGTCACCTACATGCAAGGAAATCGGGTCGATTCTCGACTTTTAGTGGTCGGGAATTAAATTACCAATTCGACCTCCGGCCCTTCTTTCGGCCATAACTTGTGTTTCAGATGTCCAAATGGGTGATGCGATCCCATTTTGGACATCTACGTTCCAAGAGCTTTCCAATCATACAACGAAATCTTCAAGCCATTGAGTTTTGACCCCTACAATCGCCCTTTAAAAATTTAAGAGTCCATCAAGACTCCAACTCCCAATGTGGGAGTTCCCTTGGGAGTGTGAAGGTCTATTCCTTCACACTCTCTTGCACTCCTGGGAGCATGCAGCATTATTCTTGGGCTTTTTTTTTGGCCCACAACCTTGCAACCCCTTGCCTTGGTCGCAAGCCCAAGGCTAGGGTTGCGACACACGAACTTTAAACCAACCTTAAATTTTGATAGACAAAAAATTTAAAAGATATGAAAATTTGAGTGTTTTTAAATATGTCGAATAATGCATTATTACTATATAAACTTTTAGGAATAAGTAAATTTAATTATGAAAACTAAGGGGCCCTTTATCAAAATAATGTTATTGAATGAAGTTGTTAAATGTCATTAATTCAAACCAAACCTTGATATTGGAAAATTTCATTACTCATTTTATATTTTTCAATATTCATATTATTCAAAAGGGGAAAAACATGGTAAAGTATACCAAAAAAATGATTATCTCTAGATTTACCTTACATCATGCATATAAAACCAAACAAGTAGAAGAAAAATGGGTGGAAATATAATTATAAATCATCCCAAATCTCTATTATTAGTATAAAAATTCACTTTAAAAATAATCAAGACCAAATTTGTTTTTAAAGTAGACCAAAAAATCCCCATTTGCCAAGTGGTAAATTTGTAAATGGGGATATTTTTAATCTAGTTTTAAAACCTAGTTGTTCTATTACTTTTGGGGATATAATTATCATTATAATTTTGAGGGGTGGTTATAAGAGAAAATAGAAAATCTATTTATTAAAACCTACTTACCACATACTTTACAAAAGTTCACACTACAAAAAATAGATGAAAAGTAGATTACAAAATCTACTTTTATTTTTAAAAATCTACTTTCAACACACTTTTACTATTGTGCATTAACTTTCTAACTTTAATGCACAATAGTGAAAAGCTATCTTGTTTTTTACCATTCAAGTAAAAATATTTTATATACAAATGGTTTATGATGAATTTTGTTGTTATTTTCTTAATACTTGTCAAGTAGATTGTCAAGGAGATTTAGTTGTGCACTTTACCATGCTTATGCCTAACAAGCACGACTTTTCATGATTAACATGCCATTGAAGTGCCATCACATAAAAATATATAAAAAACTTGCAGAAAAGTTGACTTATTGATGAGAATTTTAGCTCATTTGTATTCATCCGCACCCTGATACAACACACCTTCATAAAGGTGTTAACCAATGTCAACATATTATTATGAACATATTCATTTTACACTATGTTTAAATAAGTAGATAGTGAGGTAGCTAGGTAAATAAATTATAATTAAGTAGATGATCAATATTTTGATACAACTACCAACCTACTTACAACCTACTAACGTTCCTCCTTGATTACAACCTACATCCCTACTTATTAACCTATGTGATTGATGGGGTTTTGAGGGCTTTACTTGGATGAAAAATGTGAAAAACCATCCACGTCATTGCTTACATTCATCATTAATTTCATATTAATTGCATACATAGAATGAGGTTGACTTGAGGGAGCTTACATGCCTAGGCACATAAACTCCCCTAAATAAATTTAAAATGGTATAAGTCTAGCAAATGTGACATGTCACAAGTCACATTGCATGTAGAATGACTTATATCAATCATTATATTATATCCAACACCATGTAACATCAACACATGCCACTTGTAAATGGTAATGTGCAATATGAATTTCTTTCAAAAGGCACCTGAATCATATGAAACACAGTTTTTTTCAAATGGGGCAAAATACACAATTTATTTTCTTAAATCATTTTGAACAAATCACTCAATCAAACATGTTATTGTAGTTTCAAAAGCATTTTAAAAAAATTTTTTTAATAGGGAAATGAACTTTTACTTGAAACGATTTGAGAGTTGCAAAGGTGTCATGGTGCACTACATCAAAAACTATAAAAACATAAGAAAGCAAGAATCTTAGGATCCATAAGAAACAAATACTAAAGGACACTCATGATTCATGTTGAAATGTAGAGGATTTTGGTGAATATTCCATGCATATAGAAGTCATAATTATATGGAAGCTTGAAAATCAAATCATTAGTGTGAGATTATATTAGAACTCACTCCTATATCCATTGATAAACAAATTTTTAATATGCAGATAAATCACAAAAAAATTCATTTCCTTAAAATTTCTTCTCATCAAAATTTTACACTTTATATTTAGTTTCAGTTTTAATTAAGTAATAGTTAAATTGTGATAAGAGATGAGGATGCACAAATTTGTGAACTGAAATGTTAAGAACAAATTTTTCAGTTCAAAGTGTTTGTGAAAACAAAGTTTAAATAGTCAACTTTAGTTGCATGAGGCAAGCAGATTTACATTCTACACTAAATTTTACACTAAATCGCGAGTAGTGAATGTCTATCCATACCAAATTGGATCAATCTTCAGTTACAATAGAAGACTCATCAACTTCTTAAAAAGTCAGTACCCACTGATAAAAAATTAGATAACATCAATTCAATCACTGTGGGGGAAAGGTGCGGATTTGTTCAATTATTTCTCTTTACCAAAAGACTGCAATAGATTACAATACAGCATAAGCTTATATAGCCTCAGCTACAACATACCACAAGAAGGTTTTTACATAGATTTTGCCATGACTTTCATGTGATGTTAGGATGACTTAAAAGGATTTCATTTTGAATTATGAATCACATTTGCAAATTATTCCGGATTTCTGTACATTATATGGCAGTTAGTAATTGCTTAATTATAATCTAACAGTTATTATTTATTCTGAAATTTTTTAGTTAAATAACCACTGCAGAGTAAAGAACCACCTAAATTTGAGGTCAAATTATGATCTTCAGAGTTTGAAATCAAGTCTCGAAATCCCCTTTTTCAGTCATAGAATACCTTGCTATATCATTTGTAATATATAATTTCAAAGTCTCCATATAAGAAATAGGTAACATTCACAGAAAACAGCTTCAGAAGTTTCAATTACAGATTCTCTGCAGATTCACAGATATTCAACAGCCGCAGGTTTGCACAACATTTGCAATTGCTGAATTTACACTCCCAATACCTTCCAACTTCCTTTTAGGGTTGCAAAGCAATGAGAGAATTCAGAAAATAAGCATCAAAGCATCTGTTTTTAAGCACATGTTGCTTAGTAATGCCAGAGTTTCATCAGTTTGCCCAAGGCACTAGGTTCAAACAAATCCTCTTTCCTCTTTGCTAGTCGTAGGCTTTCGGTCAGCTTCTTGCTGAGGAACCAGAAGGTTGTTTTAGTGTCATGACTCTGTCCTGCCAGGGAAGGAATCCAATTTGATATCACAGAAGTACTCAGGAGGCAGAACAGTTGGAGGCAGAAGCTTGGATACGCATTTGAACTGCAGGACAGAAGTCAATATCAGAACAGTCATTTCTTAAATGGAAATGCCAGACTCAGTCATGCATTTGGCAAAAAAGTACAATGCAAATTTACCTTGTGCTGACAGTATTTCTCTCGAATTGCAGGAAGTGTACACTTTTTTGTGTTGCATTGGAGCTCATGGAGAGCTGTCACACACTCTTTCAGCTCAGATGCTTTATATCCAGTGTAGTGCTGCAAGGTAGAATCCTGCTCCGTAACAATACAAAGATTTGAGTTCAGAAACCATCCTGCTGTAACAGGAAAAAGTCCTATGACAAGATAAGAATGTGATAAAGAATACAAAAATATTGTTACTCACCCATGGATGCACAGTTGGGTCAAGAGTGAGTTTTGCAAGGAACACTGCTGACGCTGCAATTAAAGATGGCAGGTATTGCAAAAAGCTATACACCACAAGGGTGAGCTCTGCCAAAAAGTTTCCAAGAAATTCCAGATTGAGTGTGGGCACCTGCAGAAGGATTCAGCAGAAATCATGTAAGTGTAAGTTCTCAGACAACTTTTGACAATTCAATGCAATTTTAGGGAGATCATTGGGATTGGAGGTGGTAATACCTTGTATCCAGTCTGAGCAGCTCTGATAAATCGCCTGCAGATTCAAAGAAGAAAGGCAAAGGTTAGAACATTCAATTAATAATGCTTATAGAGAGCTTGTAATCAACAGATTCACTAGGATCAAGAACAGGACAGTGTCCCACCTGAGAAAGCTCTTGGTCGTAGGGGTAGTAAGCTCAAATTTCAGGTGATTCAGAACAAGCCTTTCCATTTCCAAAACCTGTACAAGACATTCAAATGACCTCAGAAACCTGATACAGCATGAAGAAATCTTCAAGCACCATTCAACAGGATTCATTACATTCAGCCAAGTTGTGAACAGTCATCACCTAACATGCCATTAACACTGTGAGGTAAATTTTCCACTACAAAAATCAAAGACAAACTAGACAGCAAGAACAATGGAATTGCCAAAGCAATTTACAAGACTGGAGGACCCTTCAACTTACCTCTTCCCTGCGATAAGTATTATCAGTGATGTAACAAAACTCCTCAACTTGAGGTGCACAGATCTCTTCATATTTCCTGCAAAAACATAACATGCAGCATCAATACCGCAAGCCAAAGAAAAACTTAGACAATTGCACATTGTGTAAGAATAAGAACTGCACCACAATAAATAAGAACTCCTATAGTGCACATTGTCAAAAAACTTTTTATTGGAACAACAGTGACCAAGGTGAATTAATGAGCATGAACTCACGCAGCGATTAACATGCAAGAAACTCCAAGAAGCTGCAAGCGCTGCCTAGCAACCACATTGCCCGAGAGGTAGCGATCTATGTATGAAATGGTGAAGTAGAGAGTGTCAGGTACGAGCTTGTACTCCTCTGCCACCTACATTGAGAGGAAGCAGATTGCAAATCAATACAAGTTATGCACCAGCCATCTTAGTAGCACTAGCAAATCATCAATAGGGATTTGCAACAACCTTCAGATTGCAAGATCATTTTCATAGATTGAAGTTAACTTCAATGTCCTAAAGAACTCACCTCAACAAGCCAGTCCACAAGAATTCCCCGCATGCTTGTGCTGATATCTTGCTGTGACTCCATGAAATTAGGCGCAGGCCTTCTTTTGATCTGCACAACACCATAAGAGGCTCAAGCTTTACCTCAAGATGATATCACTCAGTCTCCACATGTCAGAGCACTTATCAAGAGCGCATAAGCACAAAAGCCCAATTTTTGAAAGCACCAAGAAACATCTGAGTCAAACCTCTGCCATCCGCAGGTGCTCATAAATGTCTGTGGCATAAGTGCTGCACATCTGCGGGTCAGAGTGGTCATT
>Ga0116228_10003789_pt1 | contig 13371 bp, 9 predicted proteins | sample S1TSphfallax_2_FD_89694 | JGI IMG/M metagenome (GOLD analysis project Ga0116228, IMG submission 89694) | Host-associated microbial communities from peat moss isolated from Minnesota, USA - S1T2_Fc - Sphagnum fallax MG | ecosystem: Host-associated > Plants > Peat moss > Unclassified | place: USA... | reverse complement strand
GCTTTAACCCATTTTTAAATACTTAGAAAAAATAACTTAGGACAAGTGGGGCAAAAAAAAGTTTTTGACCTGAATTTGGGCTTCCACTTCCTTGGAAGATAATGTTCCCAAGAGAGAAGAGTTCAAAGGTGGTGGAGCTACAATTGGTGCCAGTTCTTGTTGCAGTGCCTCTAGAGAATGGCGACTAGAAACACTCCTTTCAACTAAAATGAGATCCTCTTGTGATACACAATGTCGACAAAGTGGGCAAGTTGAGTGTGAAGCCAACCATAGATCAACACAATCTACATGCAAAGCATGTTGACATTTTGGCAATAATCGCAAGATATCATTGTCCTCAAATTGACATAAACAAACAGCACATTCCAACCCCTCCTGAAAAATCAAACAAATGATACAATAGAGTAAGTGAAAGTGTACCATCATATACCTTGCACATTTAGCCCATTTGTCAAATAGTTGGACAAATTTGCAAAAACATTTTACAGTCCCATGAAGGTTTGTGCATGACAAAATTACAAACTAGACTAATGTCTAAGGTTTTCTAATTAGAAAGGTTCAATGACAATCTAGTTTTATCTACATGAAAATTGATTGGCATCATCATTGAACTACTTAATCTAGGGATTCTCACCAAAAGTTAGCCACCCAATTGAAATTTCCAAGTGAACATATTCAGATATCATCACATGTGCTGACCATCTAATTCCATATGAATTGAAATAAGTTGTTTATGGGCTTTTCACGCCAAACATGTTTGTTGGTGATTCTTATAGACTTGAAATTTAGCCACTTTAACACTATAAGTGAAAAAGAGTTTAAGAAAACAAGGACAAGGTGAGAGATAGTTTCATACCTTAATACCTTGAAGCGATGCAAAAGTAAACATGGGTAAGGCTTCAACAAGTAGTCTGTCAACACCCGAATTAGAAAGCGGATGAGATGCAAAACTTAACATGGGGAACGCTTCAATAAGTAGTCGATCAATACTTGAATAAGTACGTGGAAAAGGAGGAGTTTCACTCGGCTCTTGGGGAATTTCCCCCCCTTCTCCTACCAAGATGAACTGTTTGCAACGCTTGACATAAAGCAGCAGAAAAAATGTCAATGAAAATATAGTGGTCAAGACCCCAATGATGACAACAATACTCGGTCGAAAGGATGACGATAACATAGGTGTTCCAATTAACAGACTTTCACCCCCATTATCTGGCTGTGTGATGATGCCTAGGGGGGAGGGAGACCCCAGTGGTGCCATAGATAGAAGAAATCGAACACCCACATGTGAATTCAACATTCCTTCAGGTCGGTTGTTTAACACAAATGAAAATCCTTTTTCCGAATATCTGAGTTGATGTTTGAGAGTTTTCAATGACAACCCTAACATTTAAATGTCAACTAAAATGGAGAAACCTTTAAAATTTTCTCCTCTTCCAAAGGCTCATCACACTATTTCTACATAATGTTGGGCAATGTTGAAAAGTCCATTTCATCCGATGTTAAACCACATAAACACCACAATCTAGAAATATTCTCACACCCGCAATTGGGGCATAGCATTGAACCATGTGCTAGCACTTGTTGAAGCTTAAACTGTTTCAACTTTGGAAGTCCTCACATGTTTTTCCCCCTGCAAAAATCAATCACCATTTTCCATAAGTAGACTGTGAAACTATCCCAGACTCAATGGAAGGAATTAAGAGGAAATAGAATCCTTTGTTTGCTACAAGTCACCACCACCTTGCTAACAATGAAGTATGAACATCAGACTCTATTTGAAATCTTTCTTTTTTGCCCTTACATACATAATATGGACTAAAAGGGAAAATAGTTTAGAGTTTTGTTGCCGCCTGTAAACTATTGTCAACCCCTAAGACATGTTATATTGAAAAGAATTATCATCAGTAATACAACTAAATGGGTGATAAATAAAATTCTAGATATCATCATGATTTCAATGCAAAAATGTTTGCAACAATCATTTAACATGACAATCCCATGTTGTTGATGAACAAAATTCCAAAACGAAAAAGGAGAGTTGAAGCGTGCACATCATTGCATCACAACTTGGCTGCACTCCTTCAAAGTTCCCCAAAACCTTTCCTTTGCCTTAATAAATGGAAAAAATTTGCAGAATATTTTGTGAAAAATTATTTAGAGAGTAAAAGAATGGGATGTAACCTGCACACAAAGACAAGAAAAAAAAGAAAAAAGAAATCACAAAATCAGAGCCTTGAAATAAGCCCAAAGTTAAATGCAAACTAAGAGCTCACATCTGAAAAGCTTGCAGATAAAAAAGCTTTTGATGAAAGTCTGTTTTGGCAAGAACTCCAAAAACTCTCACAAACCTCCACATCACAAAATCTTACATCAAGGCATGATTTTACTAAAGCTTAACATTGGAAAAAACCAAAGCTTGAACAAGAGCAAATATGAAACACCCAAAAACCACACACACAAAAAAATAAAAATCGAACAACCAATGCAAATCAATACTTTTAAAGCATCCCATTGTCCAAACTCAGCAGCTTATCTAGAAGAAAGCCTTGCATTTTGCAGTGCAAGCTGTACACATAGTTTTCATAGAAATTACAAAAGCCGGCATAATTCATGAAAGTCAAAGAGAGAAGCAAGTTATAGAAAACTTTGAAAAGTTGAGAACATTGAGACATAAGTACAACAATTTATATGTAAGTAGCTTGGAGAAAGGGAGGGTAGAATCTATAAGATGGAGAAAGAAAAACAGATCAAAGTGCTAACTAATCAAATGAGTGCTTAAAGATTGTTATCACCCCTCCTCAAAAGAAAGGGGGAAAACAAAGTTCAGACTGCGAAAACTTAAGTTTTGATCTAGAATAAGTGCAGCTACTAGGCATCAATAATTTGGTGATTTCTAGGACCATTCCAGTGCACAATACCTTTTTGTTAGTGAGTTTCTGGCCTATTAATCTACACACAAATACACCATATACAACAACAAAAGCAGAGACTTAGTTGCAAGTTCAGGATCCAATTGACAATCCATCACCTCAAAGCTCAATTTACAAACCATGAAGTACAGATCTATGTGTCATTTCTCAGAGCCTCAGGGCACTGTCGTAACGGAATTGAAACTGGAAGTTCAAAGACCAAAACCACTCAGCTGCTGGTTTTAATAGAATTGATCAGAGTTTAAATTATCTGCCAACAATTCCCAGTATTATATCTCTTGCAAAGGATTTACAGATGAAGTTAAAGCATGAAGAATGAGCTCATGAACTCAACCTCATGATGATAACATGCAGCTGATAGAACATGCTCTGAACAAATCAGATTGCCACACTACTAACTTAGAAGTAGTATGATGTATACAGAGAAGTCCTGGAGATCACTATTCTTGAGTCCTGTCTGTCTAGATAGCTAGTCAAACTCAAAACACACACACACACACACACACACAGAGGAAGTGCAAGAAATTAGATCATGACACACAACCCAATGCAGCAGTCTATAGCCTACTTTCAAACTAACTGTAGTTGCAGCGGAATGGCACATCTGAGATAGATATTATTATTGATGAGCCACAATTTTATTCAGATCAGCGTGCTTGCCTGATTTGGTGGATGCGCAGGATGAAGGAAGCAGTTGAAGAAGCTGAAGCAGCATCAAAATACACTACTCTTTCATGCTTGATTCTGGGAAGCAGCGTCCACACTCCATCCAGCTGCAGGCACACATGAATACATTACAATCTGATGGAAGCATGCAGCTTGGATACTACAGGATCAGTAGTAGTACTACTTTCTTATAAAATAAGCTTCAGTTCAGGCTGAAGAAGTTCTAAGCTGGGGCTGCTTCCAGTGCATGCATACATGCCTAGCTGCCTGCCAGCCACTGTGAAGCTTGTGCTGAGAGAAGAATTTATCTGCAGATCAAAAGCTTGAGATCTGTATAAGTGTATGTGTAGCGTAAAATCAATGCATACACATTTAAGAGTTTCTTTTTAATTGCATTGCTGTGATGTCATGAGTAGCTGCTGCTTACTCATGTGAGCGACAAGTGGGGAGGTTGTCCATAGGTGGAGCTGAAGGTAATGACAAAAGTCTGGAAGATCTCTGTTGTTGTAGTTCCCCCCAGTAGGCCTCAGACTAAAAGGCTGATCTGACAAGAAGTCTAGCAGCTAGCCAGACTTGAAAGAGCTCAGAGACTTAATTCATAACACTGTGTTCAAGCCCCTTAACATTACCTAGCAGGAGGACGTTAAATCAGCAATGGGTCCTTATTGTGCACAAGTACAAAAGTATTGTTTGCTTCTTTTTTTCCTGACTGCCCAGTTAAGATGTGGCTGGTCATCTTGACCAGACATATCTTGATGCTGCCCAGACACAATTTTTTGTCTTATTTTACACACCTCCTATATTATGTCCATAACTTGCCCAAAGTGTACATAATACCTAGGACCCAAATTTTGTGTCTAGGCATCACCCATCTTTTTCTCAAAAAGATGTACCAAGGGCAAACAAGAGAAAAACAAGAAGCAAGTTTCGCTATTTTTAATAAGGACCCGTTGCTGATTTAATGTCCTCCTAATGTTTGTTATAGATTCCCAGAGTTGTCAATGCAAGTACTTGTGCAATTCTTTTTCCCTCAGTCTGCCCTTTGCCCCATTTTCTTTTGACCTTGGCAATGAGACATGTTTTGGGTTCATGTCATACATGTGTTCCGTGCATACATATTGTGGGTGCTCAGGGGTATGTAACGTGGTACAACAAGAGCCTTGGTACAAGCTACCCAGCATGTTATATGCCCCTTGGTACTGGTAATATTATACATGGGAGGTTATGGGTGGTGCAAGACATGACAAGGTGGAGAAAAAAACACAGGGCAAAGGGCAGACTGGGAGAAAGCAAATTGCAGCAGTACTCTTGCACTGACTGCATTAACAACTATGGGCACATGTAATGGTAGGGTGTGCAAGCTTTGTTTGGGTGGTAATAAGTAGAAGTTATGGCAAAGCTCTGCTGACTAACTGAAGGGAAATTTAATGGTTCTGGAAACATTCACTCAGGTTTTCAAATTTGTTCTTCTGCTTTGATTTGAATGTAAGAACATTTATGAGGTTTTCTTCTTCTGCTTTGATTTATGTAAGAAACAATTATCAGGTTTTTTTCTCAGTGTTTTTTTCTCTGGCAAATTTTGTCAATTTTTTGGACCAAAAAATCGGGAAGAAAATATTTTTTAAAATTTAACTCATTTAGCTAATTTTCTGGAAAAAAATAGCCAGTTTTTTTAATATATCACAAGATTAGGAAAGAAAAACCCCGGTTTCATTCTTATGATTGATTATGTGCAGTCCTTTAAAAACAATTCTGGCAAAATCAAAACGAAAAGTTTATTAATGGCTTTATTTTTTGGAGGGTGGGTTTCAATCTCCAGAAGTCAGAAAGTTGAAAAATCAGAAAATCGCTAGATTGCAATATTTAGTTCTAGTAAGTAGATGCCAGAAATATAGAAGAAAGATCACAAATTTGTGCATAAAAGGTCTATAGCCAGATTTTGGCGAAACCTAGGGATGACCGGCACTTTTTTTTATAACTTCCTTTGAAAAGGTTGAAAATCCTTTTTTTCAGGTCGAAATTTGGCGAAATTTCGCCCAAAAAAAAAAACACACTGCTAAAGACTTATTATAGAATGAGGGGTGTAATTACAAATATTAGCTTAAAAATTGAGTGACAATTGCCAATATTAACCCTATGCTATTTGACAAATGGAGTCTATAGTCAACAAGTAGAACTAATGAAATCTATGATCTATTGCAAGGTGGCTATATTTGGATAGCAAACATTTAGAGTTTATTGCTAGCTTGCTTCCTTTGATATTGACTATCACCAGCCCTCATTCAGAGAGGTTCATACTTCATTAGTATCATGGTCTGTGTTGGTATATATGTCTTGATGATTATGTTTTTAATTGAGGTTGTATATAGCGACCTTTTTTTTCACAAAGAATGTTAACGTTTCAAAACAATATTCTTTTGCTTGCTTTGTGAAATCTGATGTGAAATAGTTCAAATATTCTTTTAAAGGTTTTTTAAGGCCACTCAGCTTAAGGGATCTTTTGTCAAATGTTTGTGTAATTTTAATATATTTAGTCAACATTAGTCTTTACAACTTGAGATGTTTTGCCAGTTTTGAACTTTATCTTATTACGTTGTAGTCAAATTTATGGAAATTATAAAAAATATTAGCATATTTGTGCAACCTCAAAATTTTAACCTTAGCCACATATACTGCCTTATAATATATATATATATATATATATATAGTAATCATCTGGACTAAAAAATAAAAAGCTTAGGAAAATCCTGCTTCCTATGCACAATAGCCACCTAAGCTTGATTAAAATTTCCCATAAAAACACTTATTTCTAGGCTAGTTAGCTGGTTTAACAAAATCATAGTGTGTGAGATTGTTTCTGCTTTGTCAGGTGTGCTGCAGTTGGCAAATGTTAGAGGAACCCTAATGTTAGGCCAACATTATGTGGAACGTTATGCCCACCCTTTTGGCCCACCAAGATGTTCACACATGATGTTGGAAGATATTGGATGCACTTACAAAGTTACAACACCCATCCATCCTACCATTCTTCTCCCTCGAATTGTGTCTTTTCCTTTTATTTGGGCAATTTTGTGGTGTCGTCCCCATGGCAATCATTTAAAGGATGATTTAGCCAAATTTGGTGATGGAAATGTGTGAAAGTTAAAACATTTAATCATTTTTTTATATTTTTGGTTATGCATTAGAGACAGATATTAAATTATGAATATTTTTATTTTTGTTGTGAAAACTCCAAAAATCACTTCATTCTCACATTTTTCAGTTTTTTCAACTCGAGTTTTGCCAAAAACATTTTCCACTGAAGAAAAGGCTGCTGGCCTCAACTGCAAGACTCTGTGAATAGTTTATTAACATGCTGTTCCAAGATTATCATCTGATTTTCCTTTTGTTTTATAAGAAAATTGGCCAAAAACAATTTAGGTTCCATGCAACAACCCATACATGAAATCCATGGGTTTTTTTGTCAGAAAAAGCAGGCAATATAAATTTACAGAGATTGGAAAATGTTCTAACGTAGAAGGCAGTTTGCTAAAGTTATATTTTGGAGTTGATTGGGTTTGTCCCCACCTTCTAGATCCCAAATGGTAGGGGTTCCACTGACACAAAGTTCCATGAATGAAGCCTCTCATCCGTCACTAGGTGATTTGTGGCAAATGCGAGCTCTTTCATCTAAGGTCCTCTTTGCATAAGGTCTTTACCAGTGTTGCCTGGATATGAAGATTTGAGGCATTTTTCAAGTTATTTATATGGAATATTCTTCAAAAGTTATAACATAAGGATATGCACAATAAAAAAATTACGAATATAGTTGACCGGATGAATATGTATTTCATTTTATTTTTCATTTTGGTGGATATCCATTTTCCAATTTTCAAACTCACACTAATCATAGGATATGTATAAAGGTAAGGAATATGTCCTGCCTTTTGGAATTAATTTTCCAATCATACACCTACCCAACTAGAGCATTAGAAAACATCTCAAAAACCAATAACCTATGGGGGAGTTGAACCTTGGTTCTTTTAAAAACCCTACCGAATGCAACACAATTTTCTTTCCCCAACCACACCCACATTGTCGCAACCCTAAACTTGCGCTTGCAACCAAGGCAAAAGCTTGCAAAGGTGCGAGCTAAGGATGAAGCTCAAGAGTCACATTTCATACTTTTAAGAGTGTAACAGAATGTGAGGGAATGAACCTTCACACTCCCAAATGTACTCATGCTTTGGGAATTGGAGTCTTGATGGACTTCCAAATTTTTAGAAGGTGATTTCAGGCGTCAAAACTCATTGGATTGAAAAACAAAATTCACCATTGGAAAGTTCTTCGAAGATAAATTTCTAAAATGGGTTTGTATGACCCATTTGGGTAATTAAAAACACAAATTATGGCCAAAAAAAAGGTTGGGAGTCAAATTGTCAATTTGACTTCCGACCACTAAAAGTTCGGAATTGCCTTGATTTACTTGCGTGTAAGTGTTGTACCACATATCGTTGGAAAGCCTTTGACGAGGGCTACAACTTTTCTTTAAATCTCACCTCAATTTGAATTTTGCACAAAAAGTTATGGGCCTCAAAAGTCATGGGAGTTCCAATTTTAAGAATTTTGGGACTCCCAACTTAGGAGTCCTAGGACAAAATGACATTTGAATGCTAGCCTCGTGGCCAGGCATAGATAATACTATAAGGGGGAAAGTGGTGGCTTTCACCAAGTCTAGGCCGTGGTGAGTCTTGTGAATATGTGTTTGCATGCAACTGATCCGTGCACCAAAGGTGCTTCAACTATGCAGTAACCAACTTGTTATTTGGTTTGTGCAAGTTCATGTGAATAATTAACTCGCTTACCATTTGTCTTAATCCCATTCTAGACCTCCAATACACCCTTCTACCCCCGAAATGCTATGAGCCAAGGAATGTACCCTAACTCCTTGTCCTTTTGTTATTTTCACTCTACACTCACATTCGAATCTATCAAGGAACTTGGGGGTGCGTCACACATACACCCCACCTAACCCACAATCACACCCAACAGAACAAAAGCCATCCCTATCGTTGATGAGCTCCACAACTAACCTCTATGAATAAAAAGACCAAATTGTTAATTCGAATGAAGTGCAAAGTGCAAACTATCATTCAAGTTTTGCAATCCCAAAAATAATAATGGTTTTTTAGCTCACCTTACCAATTCCAAATTAATCTTAATCTAGCTCCAATTTTTCAAAATAATTTGAGTCCTCAAATCATAATTGTCTTAAGCCAATATAGATTCAACTTTCAAAAAGTTTCTCAAATCCTTATGTCGTGAACAATTCAGACAAAGATCATCAAGCCAATTCTTCACCATGGTGATTATTTTGTTTAAATTATCCACCTGCAACCTCTAGCATCTCAAAGTTGTCAACACTCTAGTAAGACTGAACACACGTTCAATTTCAATTTGTGATCCTAGAATTCCCAATATTTATTTAGCAAGGAAGCTAACATTTGGGAATTGGGTTTCATGAATCCACCACCAGGCTAAGGGATCGACACATGTAGTAGGGGATACAAATAACCTCTTGAACAAGGATAGCTCCCCAACAACAAGAGCACATGATGACTCTTCCATAGATGCGCCCACACCAAATATATTATTATCTTTTTCAATAAAGTCATCAAATCCAACAATAGATCCAACAACTTCTACTACACATGCTTGGATAGTAGGGTTTAGTACCTCAAACATAGTCATTAAAAGAAGGATTATTACATTAGCATCATACTCTACAACAAAACGAATACAAGCCCTATGTCCCACATAGTTTTCCATGACCCTCAAAGACTTGAACTTGGGACCAAGCATAAAGGCGAACATATTGTGCACTTGATGTGAATCATAAGCTTGCAGAAATTGCAGAAAAGGCTTGATGACCTTAAAAACTTATACTCGCATGTTATTTTGAAAGATGATAAACTCAACACCAAATGCATCCAAAGCATCAAAAACATCAATAGCTTGTCCAACATCAACCTCCAAAATCAATGTCAAATTGATACATGTATTAAGAACATCAATTAGTAGTTAGTGCCTTCGCGATTGGTTCATCACATAGGCAATGACAACACGATTCAAATGTGAGTGCTTCTGCAACTGCCCATACCTCAGCCTTAGGAACCCTTTACTACAAAGTAATTGTTTTCAGTACCTATTCTATTAGTGGCTATTAGTGGTTATTGTAGATTAAATTACCATAGGTTATTAATGGCTATCATATTAACAATTATTGGTGTCTATTCTATTAATGGTTATTAGTGGTTAATTTACCATATTTTATTAGTGGCTATTGTATTATAAATTGATGTTAGTTATTCAATGTTATATTACGACTATTGGTAGTTATTGTATTATAAGTTGATGTTGGTTATTCAATGTTATATTATGACTATTGGTGGCTACTATATTATAAATTGATGTTGGTTATTCAATGTTATATTACGACTATTGGTGACTATTGTATTATAAGTTAATGTTAGTTATTCAATGTTATATTACGACTATTGGTGACTATTGTATTATAAGTTGATGTTGGTTATTCTATGTTATATTATGACTATTGGTGGCTATTGTATTATAAACTATTGTTGGATATTTTAAATTATTATACTTAGGATAAAATAACTTATAATAACATAAAGTATAACTTGAAATAACATATATTAATTTAAAATAAAATAACTTTAGGTATAGCCTAAGGTTAGTTGAATAATTTAATTTAAAATAACTTAAAAAAATATAATAAGTTAATTAAAATACCTTCAAATCGAATATTGTATAGTAATTTAGGGTATAATAATTTATAATAACATAAAGTATAAATTAGAATAACTAAAGTAACTTAAAATAATATATCATAAAGTAGCATATATAGGGTATTTAAAACAACATAGAAATAAACCTATTTACCACAATAAATTATAAAAGTGAATTATGTCAACTAGTAGTGAAACATAATGCTTACATAATGATATTATGATGAAATAACTTTAATTAGGGTGAAATCACTAAAATGCAATGACTTTATTTCACTTTTAAGGTTCCATAGTGATTTAGGTTAGTGAACTACACCCCACTTTTGTAATAATGACAGTGGACAAACAACACACAAAATGATCATGCTTCAAAAGACCCATTTGTGGTGCTTGTGGCACTTGAATACAAATTGCTCATGCAAACTTTGAAGCTCAATAATTTGAACACCAAAACAACAAACAAATGAACTGTGTTGTCTTATAGATTATGCAATAGTAACTTGGAAGCAAGGCTGCAATGGCCACGAGTGTTGATGCAAAATGTTTGTAGTTCATACCTCAAACCATGCTCACACTCTCACCTCATATAAAACATTGCAAGCATGATGCATTGTTGAAGAGCTACACTTGAAGCAAGGAGGATAGAAAAGAAGAAGACCAACCAAAGAAGACAAAAATAGAAAAAATATTTCGCACTCAAAATTTGTTGCAAAAAATCACAAGTCCAGCCAAGGTCTACAAATGACATGCACTTTGCATGTTGCACTCAGAGCTTTGATGGCAATACTTTTGCACTTTGCACTCCACAAAGTGCAAAACACTAAACCTTAAAACGCCACGAGCTCCATCTTGATCTAACCCTAACCCTAATCCCTAACCAATCATGTGCCAAAATGCACTGGTTATGTGTCGAATATGCATATGCATATTCATATTGTACATATTATATCCATCCATGAGTGCCCGGATGTGCATAATGGTACGAGCAATTCTCGTCCAGATATGGATGAGCATCAATTATTGCATGACTGTTTTATGCCAGATATGTATAAGGATGAATATTTGAAAAACACCAAATTCTGGACATGAATACATGCATATCCAGGTTCATATCCGGAATTTTCAATATATCTGGGCAACAGTGGTCTTTACCTAATTTTTGTTGATTGTTTGTTTCTGTTTTTCCTTCAGGTTGTGTGTACTTGTGTTCTCTTTTGCCTTGTACTTTTGTTGGATGGGTTCTCATCATTGATTTTTATTTACAAGGTTTTTTTCTTCATGTCAAAGCTGATATCTGAATCTGGGCGGGGCATATGTGCTGCATCATCATCTCTCTCTCTCTCACACACACACAGTGAAACTGTGCTTGGGATTTGAATTGGGTTAGGACCACTGTTAGGCGGTTCGCACTTTTTGTGTTGGGTGAGAACCATTAAGGGTTCTACTTTACGCCGAGGCAGTTATAGAATTTATTGATCAATAGTACAAATGATTAAAGCAATTAAATGAAAATGATCATCATGTCTATGCAAGATTAAATCATAGTCATGCCTGTTCTTTTGAACACCCATGAGTCAGCTGTAATGCACCCAGCTCAACTAGATCAAATTACTCATATCTAGTACCTTGATGTGAGAAAGTATTAATTAATTCCACTTAATTGTAATGATCATAAAATTAATTCTGACATACTGTTACACTTAGGTATATATGACACAAAAGTATTTCCCAATTTCAAATTTCAATACTTATGTTTTTGTCTTCAATTTGGAAGTTTCAGCTTTATTATTTATTGCATGCATTCACTCAACCTTTGTCTTTTTATGTGATCACCATTCATTCCAACACCCTAGATCAGGGTTTCTGTGATGTCGGCACACGCTGGGTGGGGATCAGGGTTTCTTCTAAGGATTTTGTGTTGTAGCCAAAGTGGCAATCATCCAGAAAATAATAATTGAGCCAAATTTGGCTACATACTACATTTGAAAGTAGACCAAAAAAATAAACAGAATCCTTCTATATTATTCTTTGCCTACGTACTGAAACTTATCATAAAAATCTGGCTTTTTTCCCGAAAAATCTTTGAAACCTGGCAAATATGAGTCATTTTTTCCATGAAAAATCCTTTGTATAGGTTGAAATCATATTTTTCAAGTCGAAATTTGGCGAAAAAAATTCGCCAGTAAAAGAATCACTACGAGGGATCATCCACAACAGGAATTAGCCAAATTTGGCTATAGGTCAGAAACGAGTGTTTAAAATTTCAAGAATCCTACTAGATTCTGGCGAAATGTTGGAACGTATTGTCTAAATATGAGGATAATTTCAGAAAGTTTTTCCTGGTGGTGACTTTGGTGCACTTTTTTTTTTTCACAAAATTCATTTGTAGGAGTTTGAGTTGATTCTTTTTGTCTTTGGGTGGCCAAGTGACGAAGCAAAAAAAGAGTGCTGCTAATGATGGTTATAAGGGTTTAGGATTTAGGGTTTAGGGTTTTGAATCACTTGCTTATGGAATCCGAGAGTTCTTGATGATTCGGTAAAACATTTATGCAGGACCCGATGTCAGATGACAAATGAATGTAAGATGAAGTTTGCCAGGGTTTCATCAATCTCTTAAGATGCTTAATTATGAAATATGTCATTATGTTTTGCTTGTTTCTTTTACTCCTGAAACTGAAACCTGCTGGTGTAATAAATGTGTTTGGCATCATTTGGATTCAAAAGGCAGACTCCCTCCCCCACCCTCCTATTTCAAAAAAAAAAAAGCGCCTCCAAATTTTCTGATCTGGCTTCAAACAAATTTATGAAAGGGAATGTAAACAAAGGGGGTGGTGTGTCACACTATGGCCTTGCCAATCTACTACATTAAAAAGGTATCTTAAGGCCAAAGAAGAATTATGGAAACTCAAATATTTCACCATGCAAAAATAATATAATCTTCAAAAAATGCGCTGAAAATAACCAAAATCATTCAAGATATTATAACT
>Ga0116228_10003788_pt1 | contig 13374 bp, 7 predicted proteins | sample S1TSphfallax_2_FD_89694 | JGI IMG/M metagenome (GOLD analysis project Ga0116228, IMG submission 89694) | Host-associated microbial communities from peat moss isolated from Minnesota, USA - S1T2_Fc - Sphagnum fallax MG | ecosystem: Host-associated > Plants > Peat moss > Unclassified | place: USA... | reverse complement strand
GATTCTTAAATGGGAGATGGACGAAAATTGGACCTCTTTGATGCATTTGTCATTGGAAGGTATCTTCCAACTAAGCAACGATCAATGTTGCAGGCATTAATTGCCTAAAATTGCCTAATAATACATAGTTCAGGCCGATCCATAATTCAAGTCTAGTAGTGTCCATAATTTAGCTTAATTTATTTGATTATGGAAATCTATAACTTTATGAAGCCTACTTTTATATCGGGGAGTCTTCAAAGTTTGTGAACTTTTTTGTGATTGGGCCAATCAATGAGGCTCATTGCAAAAGCCGTAATTTATTAAATTAAAAAAATTTAAACTTGATCCCCAACTAATTAATACGAAGCACAAATATACTATAGTCACTAAACATTGCAATGAGTAACAATTATTCGTAGACAAGGTTATCATTAGAGATGACTTTTGAATCTTAGAGGACTTTGTCATGGTTGATTTGACCCATCTGCATATGATATAGTGTGCATCATCCACCAGACTGCATACAGTGACATTTGTCCCTAAGGAGAAAAGATAAAGTGTGTATTGAGAAACGATTTCATTCTATTTGTCACTGAAATTTATGGTTGTCTTCATTCTCATTTTGACTCATTGTTGATTTTTTGTGCTCAGGTAACTATAACCCGTCATCAGCAAAAAGAAAAGTAAGTTTTTACAATGTTTATTTCTTATTATTGACTATGTGTCCATAGCCTTCCAATTTGGGGAGGCCATTGCAATTTTTCAGCATATTGTTGTACTTGAGAAACATTCCTCATTTTTTCTACACATTACAGTCAGTGCACCTTTGTGATAGACAATGCCTTTTTAGTTTAGAATCTTTAATTTTATTAATGTATCAATGGAGTATTGATTGTATGTTCTTTTGTGACATGTGTTCTTGTGCTTTTATTTGCCTTGTACTTATTGTTGATGGATTGTCATCCATGCCTTTTTTCAAAAATAAAATTATATGCACAGTTTTTCTCTTGCACATTACTTTTTGTACACTTTGTTTTAAGTTTGTGAAGTAGCTGGACTTAGGATCATCCACAAGCTGACTTAGCCAAATGTGGTCAAAGAGAAACGTAGATTTTTTTTGCATTACCAGTAATGACACAACCTGTAGGAAAGGTGATTGGTGGAGATAACCAGGGGCTGCATTTGTGACTCTCGCACCAGAAGAAAGGCCGTGAGGTGTTTGGTTAGTTGGAAACCAAGTGGAGGAAACAATCTGCAGGCAAAACTCCTTGTAAATCCAGGGTCAATCACAAGTGGAGCTTGGGGAAGCTTCTTACACCTACTCCTTAGGTGTGAAAGTGAGTTTATATATCCAGAGTGAAAGGGATCTTACACCTACATGTAGGTAAGGCACCACCCTAACAGGCTTCACAGGTTTGAGCTCCTTTGTGAATAATGGTAGAGCCCAAGTTCCCAAGGGTGAAAACTTGTGGAGCCTCCAAGGCCAATGCCTTACTCAGCACAAACAATTTTCCAAAAAGAATCTCACCATGTGTGAGAGTGAAAAGGTGGTTACTTGTAACACCAGGCTTGGGAGTGAGTTACACGTCCTAAACCCTAAACCCACACCCACCTACTTCACATGCATAAACTAAATACACTATGACAAGTATGTAAGAGTTGTCCCACTCTGAAGGAGTACTTGAATCTCTCTTGGCTTTTCTAGGAGGGATTCACAGATATAAGGTACCCTCCAAATGCACTTAGGATCTCTCTTAGTTGAATTTTCCAGATATATTTTGCTTACTGAAGTGGAACAAGTTGGGTGACCAGGAACCCCTCATGTATGTCAGACAGAGCCTGTAAACACATTACTTAGGGAGGTGTAATGCAGATAGAAATCTTGTTAGGTAGGGTCTTGGGGGGCTCAGAAGTCAGTTGTGTGGACCAACAAATGTGTATGTACCCTTGCTCAAATCTGATTGATACCGACTACCCATCTAGACTAACCATATTTCAATTTAGGATTTTGTTCAGGGATGCAGAAATACCAAGAATAAAAAGCCTGAGCTGAACTGGTTCCTTTTGAAAGATTGCCATGGACCAACATCTTGGTGAAGCTTCATACTAAGTACACATAAGAATCTTTAAGCAACATTGCTGAGGATCTTTAAGATACTGGAAGATCGAGAAGATTTGAGTTTGATATATTACTTGCCCTATTACAATGTTCCCTACAACAAAAGATGTCCTTATATGCCAAATGCCAAATGATTTTACTGGATTTTGAGTAAATTCATTGTTAGCAGTGAATGTGACCTAGTGAGGACACAATAAATTCACTAGTTTACAAGGACTAGTGAACTGCACCCACATTTTGTAGACATTGGAAACAAACACACATGACGGCCCATTTCTATCAACATACTACAAGATCACCTATTGGCCATAATAATGTGCTGGGCTTTACAACAAAGCATAGTGCTCACCTCTGCTCCCACCATTACTTTTTTTCCCTGTGATACCCAGTGGGCATCTGGCGGGTATCATGGGGAAATAAAGAACCTGTGACGGCACCATGTAAAGCCCCCTCTGGGGCAGGCTTAACTGGAACAGGTGTACCCTTGGCTCTGCCTTGGGGTCCTTATTCCTGTAACGCCCCCCCCCCCCCCCATGCTTCACTCTTCCAGGTTCATTGGAGGAACTGGCCCTAACACAATGGCCTATTCCAACACAATATTAGACAAATGTACTTAAAGAAATATTGTACATTGCAAATACATGTATTTTCTCTTTCTCTAAATTGAATCCATTAATCCCATGGACTAGATTAAAGGTGCCTTCACACTTGGTGTTAGGGACTTTAGTGTTGAGTCCCCTAACACCATGCTAGTCATTTAGGACTTACACTTTCTTACCATAAACGTAATCTTAAGCTAACACACACGTAAAATTTAGGTATTGCCCATTTAAAATTGGGTGCCACCTAGGATGCCACCTAGATTTTCATTTAACACTGACTTAACTTCAAGTGTGAATTCACCAGAAGTGTATGAAAGCCATGTGTTTTATATCTGGCATTTGAAGATATACTTTGGGCCAAGGAGTCTAGTCAATGGTGGGCTGTATAAGATTATGTTGCTCAGCACTCACCAGTGCACCATCCATTGGAAACCCATTTTGACTTAGCTCCAGATGATGAGCCTATCCTTTAAACCTTCTACTTCTACCTCACACTACTTAGTTAACTACTTGTGTAAGTAGGTAAGTACCATAGGAAAGTAGGTAGGAAATATAAGTGGTTACAATCTAGGTGGGTAAGTAGGTAAGGCACTTGGTGGCTACTAGTTAAGTAGATGGATACATGTGGATGGTTGACTCATAACAAAACAACATAGTTGTCTAATGGACAGAAATGCAATTTTCTTGAAAATGTTTTCTGTCCATACATCATCCATCCTGCAGGGTGTGAAAGAACATCCTCCCCAATATCCGTCAAGAACTAAACCTCAACCGACTTGTGAGATCTCTTGAAGAGAGAAGCTGCTGGCAAAGAACCAGCCTCCCCAATGTTGACCAAGTACTGAACCCAAAGTAGGTTAAATTTCTTGACTCCCAGTTCCGGTTCTCTAGTAAGGTTTAGGGTCTAGCTCTCCTCAAGTAAGGTCCTAGGGTCCCCCACCCCTGAAGTCAGATTTGAACTCATGACCCTTCCCAAGGGAAGGTGTCAAATGTCAACCCCTAAACCATAAATGAGTTTGTGAGAAAAGTGTGAATATTTTTGTTTCAACTTTACACTATCAATAATATTTCCATCTTGATAATATAAAGTGAAAAGTAAAAAATAAAGAAATCACATACTTGATACACATGGGAATCCATGGCTTAGTGGTTGGTAATTCATCTTTCTTAGTATATGTCTTGGATTCAAATTCACCTTTTGGGAAGAGACGCACCACTTGACCCCTACCCTTGAAGATTACTTTTGATGCAAGATTGTTATCAAAACATGAGAATTGACTAAGTGAGAACCACTTAAACTGTTTTCTTGTCAAATTTGATACCCTAGCTCATTATTCAAAATGTGGAAAAAATTCCAAGAATCGAACCAATTCCTAGTTTTGGTCTAAAGAATTCAAACTAGCAATTCAAACAAAATTTGAGAACCACCTTATATTGGTAAAATGACCTATACACTAGTTTTTTATAAATGAGTTTCAAAAAGTGCTGAGGTGGTGTCAATCCCTAAAAAGATTTAGCCAAATTTGATTACAACCCAAAACACCAAGTTGACACCTTGCCATAACCTAGTTATGACATGAATTTGTTTTGAGAATCCTTCCATATTAATGACAATCTAGTATAAATTAACATATATGTTTGGCAATGGGGGAGGAGGAAAAGGGGAAAATCTAACAACATGCAAGGCAAATTTTCAAAAGAAATTCAAATTTTGAAAGCAATAGATAGCTTGGTATTTTGTGTTTACCATGACGAAGATTGGAGTTATTTCGTCTACATGGCAAAAATTTGATGTTTAAAAAGGCTACTATACACTATGTTAATATAATGTTACAACTCCCCCTTCCCCACCAAGAAACATGAAAGATGAACTATAAAATGTGAAACTGTTTAAATCTCACCACTTCAACCAATCATCATCGTTGGCTAATAAAAACAAATCAATTTCTTTTGTTGGTCCTCTCCATAATTATAGCATCCTATCCATAATTTATTCATTGGCACAAAGAGGATCTTACATTTTTTGATAGCCATATGGTAGAGATGCTCTTAGAAACCTACCGACAAGAACATATTTAAAGTCACAAGTGTTTAGAGCATTGTCAACTCTTTTTGCTAATAATTTTTGTGGTCACAATATTTTCCACATATTTGTGGACACAAAGGGTGTTTTATAATATTTGATTTTTGATTTTAACAAAAGATGAATATACATGCATTTTTTTTCTATATGTGATGGACATGCTCTTAGAAAGTTAAAAGCAAGTTCAAGGCAAACTAAAAGAGATATTCATTGGTCTTTTTTTCCTTAGCACATTTTCACCAATTTTCATGTTGGCTTTACTTTCAACAACATGGCAATGGGAGAAGGCAATTTCAAATGAAGAATTTTCCAATTTTAAATACAAAAAAAATTTGTCTTGCCAAAGTGGTTCTCTAGTGATGCCACATGGTGTCATCTCATGCAAGAAACAAACCCAATTAAGCCATAAAAGGAATTAGGGTTTGAAGATGTAGCCAATTGCTTTGACACAAAAGGTCTTGATAGCTAAAAGACATCCCTATGTTTTTCAAATTTTCATCGATATCAATGGCGTCCTCTCTACCACTCTCTCCACTATTTGCCAATATAATTTAGAAAATTTTGCCATCTATTTTAGAAATGTTATATTAGTATGGTAGTTGAAACTTGAATGTGAATCTTCAATGTGTATCTTGGTGGATATTACTATGGGCAATTGACATTGGACATCATTGAAAAGTTAAAGCAACAAGTTCAAGAATCAAAGCTTGAGCTAGCTAAAACAAGGTGGGAATGGAATCTAGTTTTTCAAGTTCAACAATGTTGTTGCAAATGGTGACATTGGTATTTAAATGCAATTCCAATTCTTCATTTCTCAATGTGGGTGTTTAACTCAATTCATTTTGTGATGTTTCATGAATGATGTCTCTAAAAGAAATTTGCATCTTTGAAATAATTTTGAGAAAAATTTACATGTTTGAAATTTTTTTGAAAAAAATTTATGACAAAAATTTACTAGATTTTCCTTTGTTAACTTCAAATTCAAGTGTTTTTTGTAAAGGAAAAGTTTTAGATCCAATGTTGCCTCTAGAATAACAACTCAATTCCTACCTCAAATCCACAACCTAAAATAGTCATTAATGAAGCTTCACAATTTACATATCCAAACAAGGTTGTTGAAATATGCAAAATGAAACCCTAAAACATGCAAAGCTACATATGAATTACATAAAAAGTTTCAAAATGAAATGGCATGCAAACTACCATGGGTAGAACTTATAGTTGATAAAATTGAAAAGATTCACCAAGTCTATTATAAGGTGTGCATTAAGATAAGGGTAGAAAAAAACTTTTGGTTCCAAAAATTGATTTTTTGTGGAAGCATGCAAGGAAAAGGCAAGCTAGGGTAGGAGGGCATGGGCTTGCTATGGGTAAAATTTATTTTGTTAGGGTGAAAGCATGATAAAAATATACAATTCAATTGCTTCGGCAGTCTATTTGTCAAACTAACAAGAAATAGGACCAAAACCCATCACAAAATTATTATACATTCAATCTTTTTACTTAAATGATAAAAAAAAAAATCTTCATTATTATGAATTCAATTTAAAATCTTACATTGTAAAAGTAGGTTTTAAGTAAACTTTTCAAAATGTAAATAGCTATTGAAGCCTAAATTTTGCAATGCAACATTTGTTTCAAGTATGTGTCAAGTACATTCTACTAAAGAGAAAGTAAAATTTATTTATTTTCCTTCCTTTGAATATACAATGATCTTTATCTTATAAATTCACAAAAAAAATATTTCATTAAGTTTTATAATGAAAAAATACTTTTGAACACCATATTGAGTAGTCAAATTCAAAAGAATTTGTTCCCTACTTTTATTATTCCAAAAAAATTCAAATTTTGTATTCAATTTAATATAAACCCAATGGAAAACACTGTGATTTCAAAATGAAATACAAATAAAATTTGAATATACTTTCTTATTTTTTGTTAAAAAATATTTCATTTTTAACTCCATTCTAAATCAAAGACATTTAATTGTATAATTTAGCATGCTTTCATTTGTCATTAATATTACACATCAACAGAATGAAAGGCTATATGTTGTTGTTATTTGAAATATAATTCTAAATCAGGTCATGCATGGCATAAAAACAAAGAGGAAAAAAACTTGTGCAATTTGTTAAAAAAGGTCCTCTTTTGAACCAAAGTAGACCATTGACTAACTATGAAAAATTCTAGAGTGTATACAAGTTTTTGAAAATCCCACAAAACCCAATCAAACATTAAAGTGATTCAATAGGCTAACAAATGGCTAATAACATGCACAAGATAAATGTTTTCCAAGTAAGCAAAGATGTTTTCAAGGAATCATAATTCATGTCAATTTCCATTAATGAAGTTAGTAATATTGATAATCAAAGTTCACTATCTATTCATGGCTATGTTTTGCAAGGATGGAAACAAATTTTCATTATATTGACTTTAGACAAGAAATGCAAACCATCTCCCATAGTTGATTTGGGGAATCTAATCAACAATGGTGGACCAACTAAAGCTAAAATTGCAAGGAGACTAATTTGTTTGGGAATTGATGGTGTTATTGTATTCCAAGGCTTGAAGAAAAGTGCAATAATGCTAATGAGAGCTCAACATGTCCCATTTTTCATCAATGTACATTATGTGGCGCATAAGACAAAGTTGATTGTTCATGCATTGTCTTGTTTGTCAATTCTTTCAAAGTTGAAGGATCTCTTTACCAAGTTGTATGGGTACTTTTCAAGATCTCACAAGTGTGCCCTTGAATTCTCTAATATTGCTATTATCATGGAACTAAAAGGGTTTAAAATATTTCAAAATGTGAAAACTCGTTGGATTAGCATTTGGAACCTTTGAAAAAAATCCAATCAAAGTTTAGAAACCTTCTTGTCAAGATGGCCATGGATGCTCCATCCACAATAGTAGCTTAATCAAAATGTGATGTTATTTGTGATGTTGATAATATTCGGGGCCTCCTATGTGTGTGTTACCCTTATTGGATGTGTGCACAATTTAATCAAATTTGGATAGTCCATAGATGTTTTCATTTATGATTATGTTGTTGTTGTCCAAAGTTTTCAAGCAAATTTGTATTATATGTATATCAAGTTTGATAATACTCATAGCCAAAGTTCTTCCTTAATTTCAATGATGTTGTTGAAAACATTTCTAGTAGAATATATTAGAATTAGATCATAAATTTGAACTTTAAGAATGAAATCTTGTCATTTTCATATCAATGGTCGATCCTATGTGGGTCATGGGTATGTGCAACAATCAAAGGACAAGGACCTTTGAGAATACTAGACTTTGCATACTAGGTTAAGGAGATTGAACATCTATGTGCAAATGGTTTCATCAAGGAATTGCATAAATGATTTCTAAATAATGAGGTTATGAATGCACTTGGCATTGCGTAGTGGTTGCAAGCCACATCTAAGATGATGTCCTTTCTCCATCTAGCTACATTGAAGCAAACATATTGTGTGAAGAGACAAATTGGATCAAACATCTTAGTCATGGAGCTTATTGATGAACATGTGTTGGATATTTTAAATTCTTCATTCAAGTTGACCAAAAAAACCAATGCAAAAACAACAATGGATGGACCATTCGATCAAAATCCCTAACCAAGTTGTGGATGAAATTGTCATCCAATGAACTTTTGTTAAATTGATTGAATGAGTTCATGAAATTGACTAAAACTAGTTGTGGTTCAAGTGCTTGGATTAGTGGAAGACGAAAAGTGTTTTAGCACTCTTAAATTCATGAAAACAAAGTTGAAAAACTAATTGGGAGGACACTTAATGTGGTCCATATGTATTCTCAAAAGTTTTATATAAAAGAGACCTTTCCTTTCCAAAAACAATCACAAATTGGAGAGAGTCCAAGCCAAGGGCTACAAATGTTCTTATAGCATAGTTCAGGCAAGTTGCAAAGTGAATTTTTGTTTTGAATTAGTAATATAGTAACATCCCATTTGCTATGAAGGATCAAGTTAGTTAAAAGTTCCTTACTAATATTCTCAAGTGATGATGTGCTTGTTTATGTATTATGCTTTGATGGTAGACTAATTTGTCAATTGGAGTAGTGTGGCCCATTCATGTTAATACAAGGATATCATTTTTTGGGGTTGTGTTCTAAATTTCTCTAATTCTATGATATTGGCAAGTCTAATTTTAAAAGCATTTTTTCCTTGATAAAGAACTACTATAATTTTCCTTTTGTTTGCATTTTGTATTTTGTCTTGGGTGAATGGCTCTTTACTACAATGGGCCAAATCCATTGGATTGAAGTTTGAACCCCAAAAGATAAGTCCATTGATCTGCTCATGTTATACACATGTAAATTTTCAGTTATGATAGTCAAATTTCATATTGACCTTGAAGTGAAGCATCCACAACCTCCATACATCCCTTTTTCAAGGGTCATCAAATTATGCGAATTGAAAAGGCTGATGATCCTGTGGGTTTGCAATGTGCTCAGGTCAGGAAAATAACCTCCGGTTATGGATCTTTGAGAACTGCCAGTTATTAGTTTCCATTTCTGGTAACTGCCCAACACTGGTGGTGTATTCATTCCCTGTGCAACTTCTTACTTGTGTGTAGCTACACTGCAGCTTTCCTTCTATTAAGGAGTTCAAGTTTGTGTACATACATATATATAGAGAACACCATTTTCCTAACATATAGAAAAACACTGCAAAAAAAGAAAAACCTCAATAGTAGGTACCTCCTTGAATATAAACAACATACAAAGAATATTGGGTGAGAGTTATTACCAATGTAAAATCTTCAACAGAAGATAGAACAAGGGGTGTGTCACATTGTCGCCTTGCCATTTACATTAAAAAGTATCTTAAGGCAAAAGAAGAGTTATGGAAACTCAAATATTTCACCATGCAAAAGTATAATCTTTAAGAAACCTCTAAAAGAAACCAAAATCCTTCAAGATATTATAACTCAATAATTAATCTCAAGTTTCAACACAAGCCAAAATATCATCTTTCAAAAATCCTCATATAAAAATAAACCTATTACCTAAGGGCCAAAATCCCATAAGCTACTATACTCTATAATGAATCTACACACATTATCCTTGCCTTGGTGGGCCAACAACAAAACATTATGTGTTTGTGCCATGTGGTGATTTTCATTCCCATAATCATCATTTTAATATTGGCCATTCTTCAAGTTGATCCTTGTGCTCTATATCAATTTAAAGTGTCTCCTTTAAATTACTAAATACAAAAGCTAGATATGTTGTCATTTTATTTGTGTTGGTAATCTATCTCATCATTTGCTATGACTATAATCAAACATGCTCCAATTCCTCTTGCATGCATAGGGCTTTTTGAAAGGCAAACTTGTTTATTTTACAAGCTTTTCACAGCAGATTTTTGCAATTTAAGAACATGAGATCCTTACCAGCTCCACCAACATATGTTGGAATCTCTTTGGCAAGAAGAAACATAACATGATTTGCAAATTAGTGATTTATTTTTCAATTTTCTGATGTTGCATGATTGGCTAACGTCCCAAGTTAAATTTAGTCCAAAAAGCCTTTGTAGAGCTGATATCCCCAAAAAAAAAATTCATTTTGGCGAAATTTCACACCCAAAAAAAGTCACTATTACAAATAGCTATTACATAGCCAATTGTTTTTCAATGTTGGCATGCTCTTTATATAGGTAGGGGACAATTCTTCCCAATTATTTGAAATCCCTCCATCACTTCCATGTCCCTCATTGACTTAGGATCAAATGCAATGCCACCACAATGTATTGAGCTACATATGAAAAATCATTTGTCTTACATAATCTAATTATTTCTGTTTCTTTGTTTAATAATTGACCATTCATCCCATCTAATTTTTCTCTCACGTTTAAATCCATACATTCATAAAATCTGCTAACCATATTTCTCTATAAATTTTTGTTTTGATTTAAATGAATTTTCAGTATAGTTCAATATTCAATAACTTCTCAACCACAGGTCAAAAATTATGAAACTAACTCAATGCACCCTTACTCATCCAGGGGTTTCCATCGGTACCAAGAGCATGGCAAGAGGTGCCATGGTTTGAGAGATCTCAATGTAATGAACAAACCACCTTCCTTCATAACTATCATTTGCTCTACTGTAACATCCACTTCCATAAGTCTCTACCATGCTTACATGTACTAAGATGTCATGTAATTTTAAACACCTTTATTAGAAAAATCTGTGAATATTATTAGGCATTTTTATGATAATTTATAGTGTTATATTATCTTTGACTTTGTGAATTTTTTGAAATTTATCAATCTAACTTCCCAATATTTTCGAAAAAAAATCTTACTCATGGGCAACACAACCACACAATGTGGGATATCTTTCTTCTATCAAATGCACAGGCCTCTTACATGATAATGTATTATTTATCACTATGTGCATTATATTTACAAGATCAACATTTTCAATTGAAACAAAATGTAAGCACCACAATCTATATAATTCTTAAAATGATTTGTGCTCAATTGCCTTTAACCTATTTTTTCTTTTCCTAGCCACCTCATTCTTTTCTCCTACCCACATACATGGATATTGGAAAAAAAATTAACATATGCCTTTTCATGTCCACTAGATTTATTTATTTATCTATTTATTTGACATTCCTATAAATAACTTAAAAAAAGAACTCACCTTTAATAAAAAAAATACTCAAACAGAAATTAGGTATATCATTTGAGCTCAACCATTCGTTATATATGTAAATTGCACACCTAGTTTCTACCCAAATGACTTTTCACAACTTTTAATTTCTGAAGCAATTCAATTAAAATTACAACTCTAACTGAAAGGTATTAGAAGATTAGATACCCAATAATAATAATAATAAGTCTTGAAATTTAAAAAGGATTAGAAAATACAACAATGAAAAGAACTACGACATTAAGCAAGAAATGAAACATTAAAAAGCAAGAGCCCAACCAGGAGGTAAATTTTTCATCATTGAGCAACTACCTATTCAAGGGGACAACAAAGATATTTGGATAGGTACCCTTAAACCTTCACAGTAGAACTAACCATTGCCAATCTAAATGTTGAAGTTTACACAAACTATCAATGACCCAAGTTAATCTAACCGCTCAAACCAAGAAATGAGCATTCAAAAGTATTTCATATTGTACTCTAAGTTAGACTAGCTTGGAGTAGCAACTAAACAAGACAAAACTCAAAGCAAAGAAATATGCACTCATAAACTACTCCACTGTCCACATCCACTCTGAAAAAGTTGAAGCAACTTCACTAAAGACACCTGTTGCTTCACATTGTTACACAAACAAATTCATCAAATAAATTTCACCAATAAATTTGACCATTTCATTGAAGCAAGATGCCACTTCAATAGAGACACCTCTTGCTACATATTGCCCCAAGTTCTATTCCTATATAAATAGTATGACCCTCACTTTGTCCAATATGACTTGCCCCAAGCTTTACTCTTGCAAGCTTATTGATTAAATGCAAGGAGAATATAATATATCTATGGAGACTATCCAAAGCCTGTGTACATTTTTTTATCCCTTTGTACATTTTCCTAGTCTATGGTGTGTCTATCAATAAAGTTTTTCAGGGTTACACACACACACACAAAGCCTTGTAAGTCAATCAAAGATGCGCATCACAATATTAAAACTATTGAACTTTGGGGGTCCTCGAAACCAATTAATATGAACCACAATAGTACTAATAATTGCCCCATGATTGATTCTTACAATCATGATGACTTTGAATTAACACATACTTTCGTGTATGGGTCCTATAGTGTGAATTGTTTTCTATGACATTCTATCCTAATGGGGGGCGGGGGCGGACAAGGCATTAGAAAACCATACTTTGAAAAATCACAAGTTATATATACACAATCATTAATTCATGTTGTGCCTTTACTAGAATGGTGTGCTAAATGTTATTAGCGACTTTGTGTACGCGGTCCTTTTCATCAATTAATGTTGTAAACAAGAGGTTTGTGTAAACATGTCAAATTTTGTGCAAGGTAATGCCTGAGGCCACAAAGATTACGAGAAGCTAAGGCCCATGTGAGATTAAGCTAAGGCAAGCCCAATTGGGGTAATCCCACAGCCAAGGGCGGTACATGACTTAAAATTTGATGAATTTTTTTCATTATTTCTCATGATATTGCACCATGAGTATCCAGCAGGTACCCACTAAGTATCATGGGAGAAAACTTTTTAAAAGAGATGGTGCATTTTGGAAAACAGAATGCTCACAAGTGAGAGCACTTCATTTCCAAAATGCCTCACAGGTTCTTAGGGTCTGTAAGCATTCCTCCAAATACACTAGGAATGTTTCTTACATTGGCATCTTAAATGAAGTGTCATTTGGGTACAGACAATTTGCAAGATGTCCAGCATCTGACATTTTTTAACTGTCCATGTTATTCACACTCATGAAATAATATTTTATTGCAGTTCCTCTTCTACAGAGACCTACATTGCTGGTCATTTATTGATTAGAGTTTTGTATATATGAAGTTTGACACTAAAGAAGGCCAACAATTATTTTTGTCATCCACTCTGCACTTTGGCATCGTTG
>Ga0116228_10003786_pt1 | contig 13380 bp, 9 predicted proteins | sample S1TSphfallax_2_FD_89694 | JGI IMG/M metagenome (GOLD analysis project Ga0116228, IMG submission 89694) | Host-associated microbial communities from peat moss isolated from Minnesota, USA - S1T2_Fc - Sphagnum fallax MG | ecosystem: Host-associated > Plants > Peat moss > Unclassified | place: USA... | reverse complement strand
CAAAAAATCCCCTTTGAGTAGTATTTCCTTGAGTTTCATCCTCTTTTGATTCCACAAGAGTTTGTAAGTCATCATTTTCATAGTCTAACATTTTCCTTTCATTAATGACAGGTGTGGGAAATGTTACTATCTAGTTATTAACCACAGTCTAGTCTTGTCCTTGACCTTCAACATTTAATTCCATTTAAGAGACCTTTTGGCTTTAACAAGTTGGGAGTGATGTGCTCTATCAAAACAATTTAAATTCCATTCCATTGTTGAAACTTATGACCTATTGGAGATTCCCTTTCAAGTTCTGTCTCTATAGATGCAAGCCATGTTGTCAGATTATTGTTACCATAGGTTGCAACAATAGGTATATAAACATATTTGGAAGTACAAATGATAAGGATCCCCTCCACTCTCCACTTTTTTTTTTGCAATTGATGCAAAACATGGCTTGGTGTTGAAGATGGAAGTTCCAATGAATCACAATCCTAGTAAACAAGAGGAATTGGTAATTCTAGACTAGGACTTGGCGGAAATCAGTTCAATGGTAGGTCCACATATCCATCCTGGCAACAACCCATGTGAATTAAGAAAAATAATTCCCCTTAAACTTTCACATGTTTTTCCTTCTTGCTAATAATGATGAGGTAGCTTCTATTTCTCTTTTAGAAAAAATGCCCCAACCATTTAAGCTTTCAAAACTTGATCCTAAACCCTATCTTAAACTTGGGAATTCTTCAATGATACACAAGTAAGTAGTACTTTCCATCATTATCATCAATAAATAATTTTATTTCTTTCAACCTTCATCACATGGGACATATTTGTGAACCCAAAAAGCTACACTTGCTAATAAGGCACATGTGACATGATACAAGTTAGTGCTAGCAATGCACACTCTCATTTCACCTACCTCATCTTTAGAACATGTAACAATAGTGGGGTCTATTCAAACACCAAAAGGAATATATAAATCAAAGAGGATCATGTTGCAAGAAAAATAAAATAAAATCACAAATATGTAGTTGACTTACTAACTTTTTGTTGCTAATGAACTTTCTAAGCAATCTATTGATAAGAAATGCATTTTTTGTGGCTCTGTTCTACTTGTATGAAGGTTTTGAAAGTCTTAGATAACCCCACCCCCAAAGGAGGAATGCTTTTGGAAATATCAAATCAAAGGATAATGTTAAGTTAAGTACATATCATGTTGTTGCTGAGGACACTATGCACATCAAGCATAGTGGTTTCACCTTGTTTGCAAGTACATTCATGCTCTTACATGAAATGTGATAATTGACAACTATAAAGATATAGTTGTGGAACATGTAGGTGTATCACTCAGGTTCTGCACAAAACCATGGGTGGTGTTAGATCATAGATGATCGAAGAGGGCGGGTTCCAAATGAAAATTTCTAGAGGTTTTCCAAGGGTCATCAATCCAACAAAGGCAAAACTTCACCATGTCGCAGTTTATTTAAGGTCGTAGGTATGGTTCATTGCTTTACGATTTTTCCGTTTTGATTACACATAGTTATTTAACAAAACAGGGGATCTTGGTCATAAAGCTTACTAGTTACCCTCAAAGCATCATAGATGACTTTAGGGTTGCAAAATTGATAGTAAACCTTTCCAAGAGTTTGAAGGTCTAGATTTAAAACTATGGTTTGGTGTTTTATTTGTTTGAGACTTACATTTTGGTTTGGGGTGTAGGTTTAGTAATAACATCTATGGTTGGTGTGTTAGGACTAATTTCTGTACATGTGGACAATTTTGCTGCCACTAAACAAAATAAATCTTTTTGTCTCATCCAAATTTAGGCCTTTTCTATATGGATGATGAGTATGACTTTTGTCGAGAGGATATTGCAAAGGGTGGGGAACTGTTATCAAAGTTGGGCGGGGTGTCGTCTCAAGAGGAAGCTCAAGAAGCTACATACGAATTACAAACAAATTTCATCAAGAAGTAGCTATGTCTCTTGATTGACTTTTTTGAGTGGTTATTTTTTTTTAGTTGTGTTCAAGGGAGAACATTCAATGGGTTGTTTGTTGGTAATAGTTTGTTGTTTTGCTTGTACTGGTTTATTTGTAAGGATGATGTTGTTACATTCTCATGGATGGGTACACATTGGTTATAAAAGTATGTCCAAAGATGTTAAGATGATGTAGAACCCAATAAAAGAATTTTTTTTTGTTTTGGCCACAATTGTTAACCTCTGATAATGGAGTGCTAGTAGTGTTACCCATTGTTTTTGGAATCTACTTAAAGGAGGCTAGAAGGGACTCTTGTGCAAGGTGCTAGAATTGGCCTTAGAATTCCATGATGGAGGGAATAAGCAATGAAACCTATTATGCACTAGAATATGTATGCTCCCATACATGGCATGAAAACATTTAATCCCTAATCTTTCAGTGCACTTAAAGTTATCTAAGTGGTATATTAATAGTTGAATTGCAACCATTGTTATTGTGGAGGTGGTGGCAAATTGAATTGCGTGTTGCTATATGAAATAGCTAATCATGATGCTGCACAATAATGGTTTTCTAGTTGTGAGTTGTGGATACTTAATATGTGAAGTTATTTGCAATTTGTATGTTCTTGGCTTTATTTGGCGAATTATATAGACATGTTCACAGAATATTGGCTCTTTTTCTTAATGGCTGGTGAGTGAAGTTGGTGAACCCAAAAGATTTATGGACACACATGTCATCAAGTGTATTTGTTAAATTTATTGGTGTCAACTTATGCTTAATGCTAAATTGAGATCACCTTTTTATAAAACCTTGGGCCTAAACATCAACAAGGGGCCAATCTTAGAGGTGGAGTATGTTAGCATGTTGGCTTTTAATGAAAGGCTTTATAATGTGCAATAATTGACTATTACTATGGTCCAAAAAGGAAGCCCATTTGCACACCAGATGTAATTTTCCCTTAGCATTGGTATTTACTTATTTATCATTACAACAAAAGGCATCCTTGTACACCAAGTGATTTCATTAAATTTTGAGTGAATTCATTGGTTTAAATAAACAAGGACTAGTTGGAAAGGAGTGAATTCATTGGTCTAGTGAATGGGGAGTAGTGAACTACACCCACATTTTGAAGTAGTGTTATATAGAAGGAGAATGTGTGGTAAGCTAGACTTGAATTTTGTCAATGTTGGGATGTAGGCAATAATTGTATCATTAGTTAGAAACCTAGCCATTTGGAAAACATTTGTGAATAATGAAAAGGTCCAAAAGTTTATGCAATCTCGTGACATGAACCCACAACAACTTAATGGTTTTATTATTTTTTCTTGCTTGCCCACTTTTTGTATTTTCCCATTGTGAATTTGGCAAGAGGGCAAGATGGAACTACCATTTGTTGGGAGCCCATCATTAGTGTCATTAGTGTCCATGATTCAGTTCTACTATTAATGTTGGAAAAAGTTATTTTTTGGTGCATGGTATAATTTTGTAATTTGTGATCCTTCTTCATCCTCTATCCCACTATAGATGTGGTGGATAGGCTGGCCAAATAGGGTAAATAGATTGAAACACTTTTGTTTGTCCATGCATTTGGGATAATGAATCACATTCAACATGTTGTTTTGTTTAATATTTATTTGAACGAAGCTTGCAAAATAGCACAAATCCATCTTGAAGACTAGAAATAACTCAATGGCTACATAGGTAATGGGAACACCAACAATAGTTGCTATATAGTTACATGTTTTTTCTCTTTCCAAGTCAAAAAATGGGATAAGACATAGATGTTTGATGGACATACTTCTCAATTTGCATTTTCTTATTGTGATATGTAATAAAGGATTTTTTTTAGTGTTTAAGACGTTTCACATTTTGCATTTTCTTATGATGCATTTTTTGGGTATTATAGTAGAATGATGCAATGCTAAAAGTAATATTGACTTGTATTGAAAAGTATCACTTAGAAAATCATTATCCTTCAATGCCATGTGAGTGAAACCATGGTAAAGTATACATAAAAAGTTGCCAAAAAAATAACAAGTTAAAAAAGAGGCAGTTTTTCATGCAATCACAAGAAAGTAGATTTAAATTTAACTTAAATTTCATTTTGAAACTATTGAGCCTTCAATTGGGTTTATTGTAAATCAACTACAAAATTTCAAAAAAATTGGAATAATAAAAATAAGGAATAAATATGTTTGAAATTGACTGGTCAATATGGTGTTCAAACCTTTTTTTTCATTAGAAAATTTAATGAAATATACATGTATGAAGTTATAGCATAAAACTCATTATATATTCAAGGGCCTCACCAAAAAAAAAAATCTAATTTATCTTTGGTAGAATATACTTGACACATATTTGAATCAAATCTTACATTGTAGAAAGTAGGTTTTATAAGCTACTTGGATTTTTAAAAGTCTACTTGAAACCTACTTTTACAATAAAAAATAAATAAATAATGCATAATAATGAAGAAGTATCTTGTTATTCATCAAGATGAAAGCACACTGAGGGTGAGCCACTTTCCACCAAAAAAGGTGATGTATAACGAGTATTATAGTATGTAGTAAGCTTATATCTTGATGGTATCCTTTGACTATCTTAAACATAAGCAAAAATAAATAAAATTTGTATGACAACCTTTTGGAATTCAAGGTTTACTTTGAGGCAAAATGAATTTTGATCCAACAGTTAGATGAAAAAGATTGGATAAAATTAATGTACATATAATATGTAACTTATACTTTCTCGAAGGCCATAGGGCTTCATATTTGTGGTTCATAAAACATTACCCCAAATTTTTTTTTGAAAAAATAATGCAATTTCTATAAAATCTCCTCCTCTTTGATATGGTAGAGGTTTTTTTCTTTGAAAAGAAATATTATTATGGATTTATTGTTCAAAAATGCAAAAAACACACTTTTTTTAATGAGATTTCGTTCAAAAAAACTTTAAATTTTAAAATGGTCTTAGATTTAATTCATGTATATCAATATCATACACAATAAAAAAAAATTCACCCAAGAATTACATTCACAACCCTAGTTTTGAAGTATCTATGTAATTTTTTCAAACTCTGCGATAAGTATTATTTTGTCACAAATATACTCCATACATTCAAGTTATTCATTTTTTGTTGGATTTTAAAAATAAATTGATTAGATTAAGTTTAAAGTTAATCAAATATACTTGAAACAAGCAAAAATAATCCAAGATTTGATGTCCATATATTACCCAAAAAAATAATTGCATAAAGATTATACTTGTGACTACAATTTTTGGGGGTTTAGTGTGCTTATGCCCATCGTTCAAATAAAAAGATTGAATGTATAACAATTTTGTGATGGGTTTTGGTCCTACTTTTTATTCATTTGACAAGTAGACTAACATGTACTTTTAGTTGTACATTTTATTGTGCTTTCACCCATGTATGTAGAAGGTGATGTCAAAACTATGAACATAACTTCATATGGCAAAGAAGAAAGATAGAAGACCAAAGGATGAACCAATGAAACAAGTGCAATTGGTTGAGGTCATTTCACAATAAGATGTTTTGTAAGTGCAAGGGAGGAAAACATTGGAAAACCAAAAGGTTTGGTTGTGCTCAAATTTAAATTCTATTTAATATAGGCATTTGAAAGATGCTTCTACATTGTTTCCTCTATACATCATTAATGATTTATGTTGCAATAATACAAACCTCCCTAAGAACATGTCATGCAACAATAAGATTGAAGATGTAGACATTAAGAATTTTGAATATTTTGGCTTTGGTCAGTGTTTGAGATCATGGGTTCAACCACTTACCTTTAATTTTTGTTTATTCTAGGCACATTAGGAAGAGTCTAGAAACATTCAAAAAGTCCCCAAGGAAAAAGAAACAATTGTAAGTAATCTTAAGTACTCATTGTGACCTTGTTAATGCATATCTTGGGTTAATTCAACAAGCTTGTATTGGTTGGTTTTTTAGACTTTATAAATGCTTTAGTTCAAATAAACTTCATGTTGTGCCTATATAGACTTGGATTAAAGCAATAACATTACTTTTGTCCATTATCACCACATGCATTTAAGGAATCAGAAAAAGAAAAGATGGTAGATAAACCTTCTTTTATAAGGAAATTTGTTCAAGAACTTCAAATGCAAACATGTTCTATTCATTTATGACCTAATTTTTTCATTTGGAAATTTTGGATTGTAAGAAAAATAAAATTATAGGCCTTTTAAATAGCCCTTAATGTGATTGTCAAAATTTGAAAACCTTTAATGACCTTTACATGATATTTGGTTGATAAATGAAACAACCAAGGAACGAATTTACATTTTTAGCCCATAACATTGGAATTTATGATGGGTGTGCTAAAGTCTTGCCACACACATTGACATTCATGGATAGACCTTGTTTAAAAGTCTTTGGGTCATAGCCAGGAAATTTTTGTTTCACATCTAGGAGTCAATCATGGTACCATACAAATATTAATTAAAATAATTAATGTCAAACATTTGAAGTATATACATATGCAAAAGTCATGCAACAAATGTCCTAGAAATGTGATTTCATTTCCATAACATAAACAATTGAAACACATCTCCATTCCCCAAATACATAACCATGTAGTGAGTATCATTGGTAATGTGTAATAGCAATGTGGAGCCTAAATGTTTACTATGCATCAAATTTTTCTTAACCATTTGAAACAAAATTTCTATCAATTTATGATAGAAATTTGATGGTTTTAAAATTTTAATTCATGATTATGTAATTACATAAATACCTCATAATATGTGACAATAGTTTTTTTTTAAACAATGAATAACTCTATGTACTGTGAACTAGATTGTAGAAGATTTGGAAATAACCAAAATGGTCTAGGGGTGAAAACACAATAAAGTATGCTAGTCAAGGACACTTTTTGTTCATGGAAAAATACATAAAAAATATGTTTGGATGTATTGGTTATGCAAGATGGAAGTGGATTTGGAAAAAATCTTCCTTAACTTGGGGAGTTTAGGAAATCATTAGGCAAAGGAAAGAAGGTACAATTTACTTAAACACTAGTTGAATTTTGCATCAATTGTTGTCACTTTCAAACCTAAGCATTAAAAAATGCAAGTCACTAAAATTGTGCAACAACATCCACATGTACTAATGACTTTTGTTATGCACCCATTATAACAAAATTATTCGAATTTGGTTGATAAAGTATGTTTTAATTATGTTATTTCATATGGCATCCAATACATATGTTTTTACATTCCTATAAACAACAATTCATTTTTGTAACTTGATAATGGATATTCATAACTATTTCCTAGATCATATTATTTTTGACAAAAAAAATTACAATTTGTACATGTGGGTCCAATCATGTTCACATTGGATTACACTAATGAAATCTTATAATTTGACACCATATTCATATGGATCATTTATAAAAACTTGCTTATGAGTGTTGTATCTACTTAAAATGAACCACTACCTTACTTGATAATTCACTTTCTTCTATTTAGAACATAGAAATTTGTTTATATTTGATGTACATATATTCCATTTACTTTTTAAATCTAAAAAATGAGAAATTCACAATTGTAAGTGTTTTTGAGTGTGGTTAGTAGGCTCATATCATTTAAAAATAATAATCAAACAATTTTTTTTATGATATTACAAATAAGATAATCCTTTGGAAAATTGTCCTTATCTTATGCAATTGTTGTTCACTTTCAAAAGTCCTTAATTAAAATCATAATGTAAAGTTGAATCAAATTTAATTTGAACATCTTAACATTCAATTTAATCATGTAGCACAACTTATCATGACACTAGTACAAAGCATGTCCCCATTCCACTCACATTCCACCCAACATGGAAAGGCCTTCCCACTCAATGTTGGGTGAAATACAAGTGAAATGCATAATGAAATGAAGACATGTTTTGTAGTAATGTTATTACCATGGATTTCAATCGCAAAAGAAAAATAATTTTATGAGACTTTACAATTTTCATGGTCATTTGACATTTTTTTGGCTTGTTTGAATGTGATTTAACCCACATGAAAAATTGATACTATTTAGCAAATGGGATAGGTATGTAGTTTTTGCAAAATATAAAAACTTTTATGTTGAAAGTAATTTCAAAAAATAATAATATGATATATATATATAACACTTCCATGTCACATATTATATATTTATATAGTTTTAAAATTCAATGTTAAAAGGCTTCACATACTTGCATGTTTCCAAAACTAAGGTTTTCATGTTTTACAAAGTTGGGATCATTTTTTTAGCATACTTTAGCATGCTTTCACCCCTAGTCTATCTTCCATTTGTTTCTTCACAACACATGTAATAGGCTACATGGACCTAATATTGCAAATTTTCCTCTATTTTCACATAGTAATGTTTATTGCAACACATTGTTGTTTTTTTTGGGCAAATTTTTGCAACTTGGCTAGAAAACATGGGAAGGTACAAAGGATTGTTTTTGGAAAAATTGGGTCCCATGTCACCACATTATGAGAAAAAAAAATATAAAATCAACATTTTAAAAAGGTAGTTCCAACAAGTTGCCAAATTATAAAAGAAATCCTAAATCTTTCTACTTCCCATGTGCCCTCAAATTAAATTTGGCTTAGAACATCTCCATCGTAAACTACAAATTTTCCCAACAAAACCAAAGTTGCTAAGGAGTTTGTTGAACTTATGCCAATCTAAAGTTGTTGTGCCCCATTGCAATCACATGCTACAAAGCCAACAAAGTAGAAGGAGACATGTTGGAAAACAAATGTAGTCGAGGAGGACCATAGTAATAAAAGAAAAAATTATCAAGCATGTAGAACAAAAGAAAAACTTTTGTGCAACACGTTCACATTGCAACAAACATGCACTACAATAGATAAAAAAGAGCTTGAGCATTGGAACAAGCACATGTAACAAGGAAAAAGAAAGTTTGTGTTGTAGCATGTGTACACAACAAAAAAAGGAACTTTTTCACAAAAAAAGCTTACATAATTGTAACAAGAAAAAACAAAAACTTGCATTGCAACCTTTTTTTCTCCCACAAGAAGTTCACATTGCAAAACAATATAACATGGCTCTTGGTAATGACAACAAAAAGGGCATTTGTATTAAAGCATGGAGCGTCGATATACAAGAACAATTTTTTTCTGATGATCATGGGTTTGCAATGGGAAGCTCATCAATAAATTGTTTGTCCAATTATTGTTGACAAGGTGATAGGGTGAAGATGTTCTAAATTTTCTTATGCATGACTACAACCCACCTCTTTCACATTGTTCCTCTATCATTACACAAAAACCTTCTTGTTGCATACCAATGTTTCCAATCTTTGCATAAGACACTTGTGGTTCTTGATAATGAAATAATTATCTTGGGTAGATTAAGGTGTGTAATAGTAAGGTTTTGATGTGCATGGCGAAGCGCAATAATTTGGTTTTCTTCGTGCAATGAACTATGCAGTGTTGTGCAATCATGGGGTAAATGGGAGATGAACTCAATTTATATTTACTGGTTGTAGGTCGCATATTTAGTTATAGGTCATAGTTATAGGTTCATATCTATGTATGGAGGAATTTTGTTTGTTTGTTTGTCATGTTGAGATTTGTTAAACCATGACACTTCCCATTGCGTTCTTGTAGTGTTGAAAAGCCCACCATGGGGATGCACTAAGGTGGTTTCATAATGTTTAGACCTATGAGTAATAGTTACTTAATATTGAACCATTTTGTTGTAGAAAATTCAATAAAATGAAAACTAAAAAAATTAGGAAAATTGGGCCATACTTTTGGTATTGTTGGAAAGGTCTCAATGAGGAGAGGACCATATGGAGGTAATTTTGTAAAATTTCTAGACCTAAGGTTCTTGTATAGTCCATATTGAATTTTGAGTAATCTCTTTTGTTGGCAATTCAATAAAAAATCAACAAAACCAAAATTGGAAAAAATTTAGATTTCACACTTGGGCCACGAGCCACACTAGAACATATTACATTAGATTTTGCACATTCTAAGAATCAGGTGTCATGGTCACATATTGTCGGCAATGGATTTTTTTTGTGGTGAAATTTCGGCATTTTGCAAAAAACATTTAGAAAAAGAATATTCCCTTGTCTTTTGGGAGACAATTTGCCAAAAAAACCCAATGTTTTATTTTTAAAAATCACCATTGAAAGTCACTACAATTGCCTAAAACATGAAAGCATGCTGAAGAATTTTTCACTTTCATGATTTGAATATTGGCAAAATTGGCTAAATATACTTATGGATGATTGCCATTCATTGAGCAACATCACAATATTGAAAAAAAAAAAGGGGAAACAAAGCCATTACATCATAGATAGAATAGATAGATAGACAGTTGCTATAAAGCAAATTTCAGAAAGAAATAGAAATGTTGTATGACTGGGAGAATATAGTTTTAAACATGTTAAATGAGGGATAAAAAATAATATAGGCTTAGGACTTGATAGGCTTAGGTACCCTAAATTGTAGGTCTTTACAGACACTACTACACTCAATGAGAGAGCCCCTTGCAAATTGGATCAAGGCGCTGCATGACTCCAAAAGGAAGGGACAGATGCTTGTAGTGAGTAGAGCTCTTGAGAGTTGATTCCCAGAGACGCCTCAAGCACCGCAGAGGAGATGTTGGTGGCCAGCAGCTGGTTTGCTGTAAGCAAGAATCCAGGGTCCTGGGAGTTGAGGCTGTTGAAAGTCACTGCAGGTCCAGTACCCACATTGATCTGGAAGTGCAGACTGGCCCTGGGGAAGATGAAGACGTCTCCTTGTTGCAGTACTTCGGCGTATAATACATTGTCGTAGCTGATGAAGCCTGTGTAGATGGAGCCTTGCACCACGAACAAAGTCTCGGTGCTAAAGGATGGATGTGTGGAGGAATGACGCCGCCTACTCCGAAATCAAGTCTTACATGGGAGATTCCTTGTGTGTTCAATGCTGGGTATTGGTGTACATCTCCCAACGTTGGGATCGCGTTTGTACCTGAGATGGAGACATTCCCTGAAATATAACCAAATGACGAGTAGCAGAGTTAGGATTTATGGTCTTTTGAATGCTGCTAAATAATTGCAATATAGTGAAGTGGGTCTTGGGATTGATCGTTATCTAACTTGTGCAGTTTGTCGAGAAATTCTTTGTTTAATGAGACTAGGTGATCCGAATGTGCAGACTTGTTCATACACATTCTATTGTGTTAAGTGATAGAGCAGGGAGTAACATCGGCGCTGTTTTTCATTTGGTGTAGAACGCGACACTAATATTATATTGCATGGCAACTGGCATGTTCGACCAATTACATAACAAAAGCATGTGGAGGAGATTTTTGACGAGCTAATTATTAGCACATAATTTCTTTTGTATTACCCATTTCGCAAAAGTTCAATGGCTTAGGATCGAACCAGCTTTACGGAATCCCGTGAAGAGGAAGTCTTTAGAAGTAACAGTAGCACGGTCTTTGCAAGCGAGTCCATTAACATGTGGAGCACTAGGGGACAAATCTGCCACACAGAAGTCCTGCAAAGGATCTGCATCCGAAGCTTGCACCATCTGAAGAGCCGGAGCAGCGACTAGTAGTAGCGCTGTGCAGCAGGCAAATGCAAAGGTCACCTTCCAAGCCTGACTAGCCTGACCTTTACTGCAGCAGCTTCCTGCACTTGTGTACAACAAGCTCATGATGGCAACGTCCATTGTGCAAAACCCTACACAAGGAGAAAAAAAAACCCTTAGTGTGAGTTATGTTCACTGGAGGAAAAAAAGAACCCTAGAGTGCTAGTTCTGTTCACTGGGAAAAAAACTAGAGCAGCAATTGTTGAAGAGTCTGGTACAACTGCATGTACTAACTAGTAAAGACTCAACACTTGTGCAAGTGAGAGTACTGGAGTTCACCCAATTGAGTTATTCGTGAAGTAAGACAAACACAGCACCAGAACCCTGAGATTGGTCTTTACACAGAGTGAGATTCAAAAAAAACCTGCAAGAAAGAGCTAGACTAGAGCAAGGAAGGAAAGGCACTGGGTGGTGTGTACTAATTGTTGTACTTTTGATACTTGGAATGAATGAGCAATCTACCAACAATAATGGGTTTTTATACTTCAAATGACACTTTAGAGAGTTTGCTGAGTGACTACTTGAAGAAGAGCCTTCAAAACTCACGTGTTTTGAGTTTTTTGGTGCCTCTTTGGGTGTATTTGGTGTACATTATTTTCTATCTTCTTGGAAATTTACCATGTATCAATCATGAATCATAAGTCCACCTACTCCATCAAAAATAATAGTTTACATGAAGTTTTGACCACACTCCCCATGGGCACCATGTTCGCAAAATGGCAATTGTCTATAGGAAGAAAGATGTATGAAACGTGGTGATCGTCCCTACGAAGATTTAGCCAAATTTGGCTATACATCATATATGAAGTACAAATATTTAATTGTCTTTTTATGTTTTTGGCTATATGGCAAGAAATCAAGTCTGCAGATTTTTATTAAATTTTTCCCATGGCTTTTGGTGATTAAAGTAGAAATCTTTAATTTTCCTTTTTATATTTTTGGCTACACACTGAAACCAAATATGAAAATCTGGAATTTTAAAAAAAAAGAACTTCCCATCACTTTTTATGCTTAAGTTCAAATCTTTAATCATCCTTTTATATTTTTTGGCTACACTCTGAAAACCAAATATAAAAAATCTGGCAATTTTTTTTTCCTGTCACTTGGGTGATTAAAGTCCTCCAAAGTCACTTGATTTTTGAATTCTGAACTTTTCTTTTTTGGTGAAATTTCGTCAATAAATAAGGTCTGCTCCACACCAGTGTTTATTTTTTCATTTTTGTGAAGTGGCGAACATCCATAAGACATTTCAGTCAAATTTGGCTATAATTAACCATTAAAAAACTAGTGGTGTGGAGGGAAAAAAAATTCAATTTTCTCATGTTCAACAAAAGTGGTGATCAGCCACAAGAGGATTTAGCCAAAATCTGGCTATAACACAAATAGAAAAAATAAAAAATAAAGGACTATTACATGTTGATGAACCTCTAGAACCCATTAACTAAAATATGGGGATTTCAAAAGAAGAAAGCTAGAAATTTGCCCAAATCCTCCAAAAATCTTGACAATTTCATAACTTTCTTCCTCCAAATATGGGGATTTTATTTTGAAATCTGTCAAAAAAAAGTTCCCTTTGACCATGTTGCTTGGGAATTTTTTAATAACAAGATAATGAATTTTCACCACAAAAAGAAAAATTATTCATGCGGAGAGGTCAAACTCTTTTCCCGACAACTGCTTCTTGTAAATGTGGCAACAGATGGGGGACTTATGAGTCAGTTCGCAATATGAGGGTCCAACTTCAAAGTCTTTTTGGCAAAACCTTAGTCCACAAGGTGTAT
>Ga0116228_10003784_pt1 | contig 13383 bp, 18 predicted proteins | sample S1TSphfallax_2_FD_89694 | JGI IMG/M metagenome (GOLD analysis project Ga0116228, IMG submission 89694) | Host-associated microbial communities from peat moss isolated from Minnesota, USA - S1T2_Fc - Sphagnum fallax MG | ecosystem: Host-associated > Plants > Peat moss > Unclassified | place... | reverse complement strand
TGGTGGAGCCAGTGATAGGTTTCATTTCATGACATGTGAGAGATTATCGATACAGATGAGACCCGATCATGCAATTGATAACTCTAGGTTGGGAATGACTATTGTTGTTATAACATCTTAGTCGTATGATGTACTAGTTGGAGGTGTCGTGCTGTATTCGATGGGTTTTTAGATGGATTATTAGATGGAGACATTGACTTATTGACCTGGTTCGTAGTCTGGGGATGGACAGATGAACTAGGTGCATGTGAAATTTATTTCTAGGGTTTGACCAAGAGGGTCTCCCCTAGAGGCGTTAGCATCAGTTGTTGGTTTTAGTGGTGTGGTCACTTGGCTAGGTGACTTGTTAGAGGGCAACATTTCAGCCATTGACATTCCAATCTACGAGGATATAGAGGAGGTTTCTAGCTTTGTTGTAGCAATGTCCTCCTCATTGGATGTTCCACTTTGGCGTTCGAGTGGGGTGTTACGGTAGGATGTTGATCGTTTGGTATCACAAGCTTGGTGTGAGGCTTTTGTGCTTGTGGAAGAAGAGGAGGTTCCACAACGGATTCCTATTTCTGGTTTTGTTTGGTTGTCTCCATTGGATATTATATCCATTGCATGGGAGTATCCTTCCAAAGATATTTACATGTTGGATCTATTTGGTGGGATTAGCACTGGTTTGGCAATAGTGTTTCAAGCAGGTCTTCCAATTCAGAAGCATTTTTACGTGGAGAAAGATGAGATCGCGATGAGGGTTTCATCACACCATCTTGCATTATTAATGTGGCGATACCTTGAGTTGTTGCCAAGGTCAGCTATTCAAGGATATCAACGGGTTTTGCCATCAAACATTGCATTGTTGGGGGCGCATGACTTTGCGAGAGTTGGTCCTATTGATTTAGTGATTATTGGATGGCCATGCCAGGGTCATACTTGAGCTTGTCACAGTGAAGGATTATGTGACCCTCAATTTCGTATGTTTTGGGAGATGTTGCGGGTGTTACGCCATTTTCAAACACATCATGTATGTGCTCCCATGTACATTTTAGAGAATGTACCTTTGTTGGGTGATACTAGGTCTCATGTGATGGCAAATGTACATGAGATCCGGTCTTGGATTGTACCATCGGTTTTATTAAATGTAGCGAGGGTTGGCTCATGTGCTCATTGTCCACAATTGTGGTGGACGAACTTATTACCAAAGGAGGTGTTGAAACGGGCATATGAAACAGTGCCGCAATCTTCTCACCTCATAGTGGATAGTATCTTGGATATTGGGTGACGTTTTCAGGTGGTGAGAATTGTTGATAGGTCACCCATGGTAGTGGTGAACCAAGTGGGACAACCTAGATGGCGTTACCACATTTGTCAGTTTTCCAATGTCACATGCCTATAGGGAGGGTGTGTCACCAAAAAAGAAGGGGTCCACAATCTGATTGAACACCCTAGCAATACACCAATCCTTCACAGAGCCCAAGCTACTGAGGTCCCTTAATTGATTCACGTCCCCCTGATCTTCTCTCTCTCAGCCTCTGTACAGGACTCAAGTTATGCACACATATGAACCCTTAAACATAGATAGTCTTCATTCCGGAAACATTCGCTGCTCTGATCGGAAAGCTCAGAACTTGCATTTCATTTACAAGATGTACAGAGGTTAATCGCCTTCAATTCCTAGCCGATCTTCCACTAATCAGACTACACACAGAGCTTGGTCCCTTGGTCTCTACTCCTACTCTGTTACTCTCTCAAACATGGTCATTAATGCAAATTGTAGCTGCTTTGCTGGCTACTAGCGAAGGGGAGAAATTTGTAACCATCTAGGCTTCCTTCAAACACATAGATCTACTCATCAACTACACACTTCCTAGCACAAAACTGTCTTAGCAAAAACTTCCCTCACCCAGAGCTCCTCTGCAACTCTCCTAGCTACCTTTAAGTTTGCCGTTCTAACCTTTTGCTTCCTCGCTTTTGAATTGCCAGTTCCTTGGCCGCCAAGCTTTCCAATCGCCTCAAACAATAATTGCAGCGCCTCCCTTGCTTTAATTCTATGCCGTTTTCCTCAAGCGCGGTGAGCTTCCTTGATCAACCCAGAGCAGCCGCCATGCTTGTTGCAGTAATGAGAAGTAATGCGCAGCCAAACCAGAGAGGGTGCAAAAATCAGGATCAGAATCAGTGCAGCTCCATCGTTCGGTCACCCCATGTTCGGTTACATATGTCACCTCTCCCTTTTTGAGAAAGTTGAGTCCCTCAACTTAGTCTGGAGGAGCATAATAGATTTGAAGATCTCTTCGAAACCTCTTCCATTGATGTCCATCTGCATCTTTGATAATGTAGATCCGGCAGCCTTCCTCAAAATCAAAATTGCCCTTTCCATCAACATGTCCAACAAATTGGTATGGGCCTTCCCAACTTGCACTGAGTGCTCTCCTCTTACCCGGTTTCTTCATTTTCACCATCGACACTCCTGCAACCAAACCTTCAAACATATGCTTTCCCTTCCTGTTTGCATACGTGGTCTTCTGCTTCTTCTATGCTTTCTCCACATTGAGCAAGACACTTTCATGTATACTTGCTATGAGCCTCACCTTCTCCAGGAATTGTGTTGCAACATCCCTAACATCAACACCATCCTCAATCATGTCAGTCAGAGCATTCAGATAGTTATCAGCTTTGAAACGCGATGATCAACCAGTTAGAATCATGAATGGAGAGAACTTTGTACTCGCTTGCACCCCACACCTGTACCCGAACAAGACTTTTGCCAAGTGCTCATCCCAACAATCTACATTTGCAGGATTCGCAGCCAAAATAGTGATACCATGCTTGATGGTCTTAATCATGCATTCCGCCATCCCATTGCACTAGAGCCATTGTGGTGCAGTGCGTTGATGTTGTATAGCATAGTCTTTGCACATGACGTCAAATTCTGCACCCCACTCCCCTCCGTTGTCAGTAAGTATGAATTTAGGAACTCCATACCTACAGATCAGATCATCCTCCAAAAACTTAGCTGCAGTCCTGGCACCATGATTAGCCACGGCCTTTGCCTCACACCACTTGGAGTAGTGGTCGATGGCCACCAAGATATACTTGTTTCCTGACTTGGTTTCAGGCAACGGACCCGCAGTGTCCAGCGCCACCCTATAGAACAAGTCACAAATGGGAATGCTTTTGAGCTGCTCATCCCCAGAGCGAATGCTCCCTTCACTTCTCACCAGCTGACATTGCTGGCAGCTCCTGACTACCGATTTGACATCCTCAGTTCGACTGTGCCAGAAATACCTTCGACAGATTTCTTTCAGCAGCCTTTGTTCACCAGAGTGCCCCAGATCCTCATGCATCTACAGCACTAGTGGTCTCCTTTCCTCAGGCCTAGGTACATACAGATCTTTGAAGAAAAGCTTCTGCTCCTTCCAACAGTAGTTGTCTGCTTGCTTTTTGGCTTTCTTGCCCTCCTCGAAATCAATCGCTTCTGGTAGCGTCCCTTCACTTAGCAGCGCCAGACAGGTCGTATCTTGCCAGATATCAAAGCCCTTCACTTCTACTCCACATTTGTCCTCATCTTCGGGTACTGTTGGGTCGACCTCACGATCTCCGAGCTCAAATAGTTCTTGGGCAGCCAAGACTAACTCTAGCTGCTGCCGTTTGTTATAATACCTGATCAAGCCTTTCTGAAGCATCTGCTTGCCATCAGTAACTTCCAGATCTTCATCCTCTGCAGCTCTTACCACTTCCACATTTGGGGTAGCCTCTTCATCTACATCAGTCGCAGTCATAGCATCCAACATAAACATGTGGTGAGGATCTGAGTAGCGCCAATGGTTGATTCCAAAACAACACCTACGGTGTTTGGTCAGTCCCCGTATTTGCCTCCTAAGTCTAAACCAATCCAAAGCCTAGCCATATCGAACAGCCAAGACTCTCTTAGCTGCCTTGGCCATTCCATTTTGTATTTTCGGATCATCCTGTATCTCTTAGCGGAAGTCATCATCATCTATGGCTTGTCCCACTGGATTTCGACTCAAGGCATCAGCATTCGTATGCCTCATACTTGGTCGGTGTACTATTTTGAAGCTGAAGTCCTGTAGCATATCGATCCATCTGCCCCTTTTGCCATGTGCATCTAACACAGTTGCTAGCCATTCAAGCGGCTTGTGGTCCGTTCTCAACGTGAAATGGGTCTAGTGCAGGTACTGTCTGAAGTGTAAGATTCCCCAGATCAAAGCATAGCACTCGCCTTCCATGGGGTGGAATTTTCTTTGTGCCTCAATCAAAGCCTTGTTGGCGTAAGCTATGACTTTTTTGAATCTGCCCTCTTTTTGTGATAGGATGGCACCAACGCCCTTGGTCGACCAATCAACATCAAGACAAAATGGCTCCTTGAAATTTGGTCTTACCAGAATCGGAGCTTCCACAAGTGCCCTCTTTAAATCATCAAACGCCCTTTGGCAGTCCTGATTCCAGACAAACACCACATCTTTCTTAGTAAGCTCAAACAAAGGACCAGCTATTCTCGAGTACCCCTTAATGTACTTGTGGTAGTACCCTGTCGGTCCTAGGAAGGATCTGACGCTGATTATCGTCATGGGTTCTGGAAACCGCCGCACTTCATCTATCTTATTAGGATCAGGCCTAACACCTTCTTTGCTGATTACATGTCCCAAGAACACAATGCTCCCAACAACAAAACAACATTTGCTTGGGTTTAATTTTAAGTTCACTTCCCTGAGTTTGGAGAGCACTGCCCCCAAATGCTGGAGATGATCTTCCCACTTCTCATTGTGAACATTGAGGTCATCTATGAACACCTTCAGGAATGTGTCTCCTAAATCCTTGAAGACCACGGTCATGGTTCGCATAAAGGTGCTTGTTGCATTCTTGAGGCCGAATGGCATGACAATCCAATCATACAATCCGCTCTTGGTAATAAGCGTTGTCTTCCTCATGTCTTCTAGAGCCATCCTGATCTGCCAGAAACCCGACTACAAATCGAGTGCAGTGAACCATGCGGATCTGCCCAACTGGGAAATCACATCATCGACAAGGGGCATAGGGAATGAATCCCTCCGAGTTTACAAATTGAAAGGTCGGTAGTCTCCACAAAATCGCATGCTCCCATCCTTCACGGGCAGCGTCACACGACAGGTGTACGCCGAGTCACTTGGTTTCATCTTCCCCAACTCCACCAACACATTAATCTACCTTCTTACCTCTACTTCCTCCCAATATGACAATCGACCAAGGGCTACCTTGCAAGGTGGAAACCCCTATGTGTCGATCTTATGTTCTCCAATTGTGCAACATCCAAGCTCCCCTTTATTCCAAGCGAACACATCCTGATACCGCTCTAAGACTCTCCACAGTTGCTGTCCCATCTCCTTATCTAGATTCTGATCAATCCGAATCTTCTGGCAAATCTCCCCCCACCTCGAATCTTCCTTGCGATTGTTAGTGACTCGTTCCTTGATATTGCTGCTAGAGTCAGTGATGTCCATCTGTGAAATTTACAGTAGCACAGACATTTATGTTGCCTTCGTTGCTTCTGAAGGGTTTTGCCTACCTTGCTCCGCATCAGCAGCCCACTGAATCCAATCGGCATAATCGTCAGCATTTGTGACCTCCTCTTTCATAAAATCATCAGCTTGCTTCTACAATGTCAACTGCAGAATCTGCTATGGTCCCTCCAACATCACTAAGTCCTTAAGTTCGGTGTCCTCGAACTCAGATTCACCATCAACCGAATCCACCGGCAGAGTCCCTTCGTTGGAGTCCTCGTACGAGTCAGAATCGGACTCAGACTCTTGTCCAATCATTCGTTCATTAGTGTCGTGTTCACACAAGGATGACAATCCGTACAGTGCATCCAAGTTCCTAGGTGCATGTTTCAGATTACCATCATCATCTCGGACATTAGTTTTCGAGTCCGATCTCTACATCAAGTTTACCATGGTTAGTGGTAGCACTTCTACATCAATCCCTGGACCGCGTCTGACTTGGATCAACCCCTGCTCAACATCAACTATTGCGCCAATCTTGATCAACAAATCAAGCCCAAGCAGGACATCGTAGTTGTCCGTGTCCACCACCATGAAAGTCATGGTGCACTGCACTCCTCCGACTTTAATCGGTACTTCATCGATCCGACCGAGTGCTTGTGTAACGGCTCTTGATGTCGTCTTGTATGTTTCGGATCCAGATACTAAATGCATCAGACCCAACTCTCGAACTACTGCAGCTGCCATGACGGACATGGATGCTCCAATATCCACTAGTCCCTCAACCAAATAATTGTTTACCTCCATCGCAAGGTGGAGTGTTTTGCTTCTGTGCGTTTTGTTGATGCACAAACGCCTGAACATTAAAGCTACTGATACCATCGATACCTGATTGCTCACAACTTTCGCATCCTTCTTCTTTCAAGCCACCTTCACCAGACTTTCTAGGTGTTCCAATTCCCCCAGTATCATCATTACCGTCTCCATTGGTGTCAGGGATATTTTCCCTTTGATGAAATGGAACAAGATCTTTGACCTGATGGAATTCTCCTGATTCACCACGGTGCTATCTTCTGCAACCTCAGTTGATGGCACAACATTCGCCGGTGGCAATTCAATAGGCATCTTTCACCTAGGTATGCGAGTGTATGAAAACACATTCTCATCCCCACACAATTCATTGAGCTGTTGTAAAGTTGCTGTCTCGTCATTCAACAACACTTCAAGGAAATTTGCCGTTCCAGAATGCAATTTCCCGTCCTTGGATCTCTTCCAACACCTGTCTTCTGAATGCCCGAAACCTGAACAAAAAGAACATTTCACACCACAATTTTCTGTCCTATGAGGCATGCCACATTTGGCGCATTTTGGTTGTGGCTCATTCAACCTTGAACATGTCATGGTTATATGGTCCCTTCCTTTATAAATCTCACACTCCCTAAGCAGGGTAGAAGAAGATGATGGGACAAAGTTCGACACACTTCCCTTAAAAAAAATGATTAGCGTATTATTTAAAGCAGCAACCTGATGTTCCATCGACATCTCTACTACTCCCTCTTCTTGCTCCTCCTTGAGAGGCTCGAATGGAATCTCTCCAAGCTCGCCCAGCATTTGGTCGAGCTCAGTAGCTGCACCCACCAGCTCTTCAATTTCAGCAAAATTCCTTACGACGCACAATTTTCAAATTTCAGGCCTCAGTCTGGCCAAAAACCTCCGCCTCTGTTTAGCGTCTGGTATTCTGCCTCTCTGGAACAGCCTGTTTAAACGTTCAAAGTACCTCTAAACCTTCTCCTTGGGTTCTTGCTTGATGGTATCGAGCTTCATTCTGATGTCATTAGCATCTACACTCCCATACTTCTACAAGATTAGTGTCCTTAGCTCAAGCCAATCGGCTGGCGCCAATTGCAACCTTCTGAACCACTCTTTGGCCCTACCTCTTAAGTTGAGCTTGGCGATCTTAAAAAGTTTATCCGCATTGAGGTCTCGCACCTCAGCAGCCATATTGAGCCTTTCTGCCCAATCATTGACGTCTTCATGATCGCGTCCCCAGAACAGTTCGTCCATCCCCTGTGGTTTAGTCATTCTGCAGATACGTAATGACAACATACAAAATTGCAAGGCCGCTTACAAACACAAGGTCCTCAAACAAGAAATGGACGTCAACAAACTCGGCAATTCCTCATTCTCTGCAGCTCAACTTTGACTTCACAAAAACAGATGTCGAACTACACATCAAACTCTAACTAAGCTCCCTCAGCCACAGGTTTCAGAGGTTCAAAATTCGATGGGAAGGTAGAGAAACATTGTTCATCCATCGACTCCTACTGGAATCTCCATTCTCCTTCCTTGCTCCGCCACACTCTTCAGCTAATGAGGCGGGATCTTGACCCGCCATGCTCCACCCGAAGCAAGCAATCTCCCTCCTAAAATAAATCCTCCACACCAGGGATATACAATCTCACAAAATGGTTAGGCGATACTGCCGACTTAGGAATCCAAATGTCTCTTAGCCTCGGTAAGCTACACTGTCTCTCTGCGAGTTCAGGAGCCACCCTACACAAGGTAGGAGGTGAAGTAAAAATTGGTCTGTAACTCTGAGGTCGATGCCCATCCCCTTGCTCCATTGGCTACTTTCAACCAGACTTGTGCACGAGTGTAGAAACCATTGTGAGCTACTTCTACAGCAATGTCCCCTACTCAAGCTTGGCCAGGATCTATACGTACAAGCCTAACTACACCAAAGCCTAGAAAACGCAGAATCACTGCTCCTCTCTGTGGTCCATTCTGAATAGTGCAGAAATCAAATCTACGAATAAGTTATTGCTCACGAATTTCCTGATTCACTTGCTCCACAGGAATTCCCTCACCGTTAAATGAAGACATGATCCTCAACCATCACTCTACCTAAACATCCGCAGGTTCTACCAAGGTTTCCAAACATGGAGCCATGCTCTGATACCAAAAAGAAGGGGTCCACAATCTGATCGAACACCCTGGCATTACACCAATCCTTCACAGAGTCCAAGCTACTGAGGTCCCCTAATTGATTTGCGTCCCCCTGATCTTCTCTCTCTCAGCCTCTGTACAGGACTCAAGTTATGCACACATATGAACCCTTAAACATAGACAGTCTTCATTCCGGAAACATCCGATGCTCTGATCGGAAAGCTCAGAACTCGCATTTCATTTACAAGATGTACAGAGGCTAATCGCCTTCAATTCCTAGCCGATCTTCCACTAATCAGACCGCACACAGAGCTTGGTCCCTTGGTCTCTACTCCTACTATGTTACTCTCTCAAACATGGTCATTGATGCAAATTGCAGCTGCTTTGCTGGCTACTAGCGCAACGGAGAAATCTATAACCAACTAAGCTTCCTTCAAACACACAAATCTACTCATCAACTACACACTTCCTAGCACAAAAATGTCTTAGCAAAAACTTCCCTCACCCAGAGCTCCTCTACAACTCTCCTAGCTACCTTTAAGTCTGCCGTTCCAACCTTTTGCTTCCTTGCCTTTGAATTGCCAGTTCCTTGGCCGCCAAGCTTTCCAACCGCCTTAAACAATAATTGCAGCGCCTCCCTTGCCTTAATTTTGTGCCGTTTTCCTCAAGTGCGGTGAGCTTCCTTAATCAACCCAGAGTAGCCGCCATGCTTGTTGCAGTAATGAGAAGTAATGCGCAACCAAACCAAAGAGGGTGCAAAATCAGGATCAGAATCAGTGTAGCTCCATTGTTCGGTTACAAGTGGTCTTGGGCTTGTATGGGATACTTGTTCACAGCAGTTGGTGGAGCCCAACATCAATGAGAGAGAGCGTGCGATGGGGTTTCTTACAGGAGTGACATCGGTCCCTTCTATTTTTGAAGTTTCACGTCGACAAGTGTTGGGTGAGGCTATGGACTTAAATTGTTTGACTTGGATTGTTAGCCTTGGTATGGCTGAGCAACATCAACTCAAAGCCACATTTGTAGTAGTTACACATCTTGTGAGTTCATTGCCCATCGTGACAGTAGAAGCATCGATTAGGGGCGAGGAGAGTTGTACTTTTCATCCTTGGAGTACATGGATGTGTTGGGAGAGCATGTGGAGGTTGTGGCCCATGTTGTTGGAAGAGTTTGTTGCTCCAGTGGTGTTCCATTGGATGACATGGAGGAATGTGTGGCTTCTCCCAAGGTTCTTATGTAACAACCCATGGCGTCATCCTCTTCTTCTAATGTGTCTATCGAGGAGACTTGGGAGCCATTGATGGGGCCCAAATTAACAGGAGGAGAGAGGTAACAATTGACATAATTCCTAAGAGCATATAGGAGTTATTTTGCCTTCAGTATGAAGGAGTTGGGTGCTTTGATTGGACTTGGTATACGGATTGAGTTGGTTAATGACACCATTGTCCTTATAGATACAATGTTATGGAAGAGGGATTTGATTTGAAGTTGAATGTTGGATCTATTAGAGGTTGGATTAATGGAGTTTTCACATGGTGAATATGCATCAGCCACTATCATGCATGCTAAAAAGGATGTACATGGCAACTACACGAATAGGCGGACGTGTGGAGATTATCGCCCTATCAATCAACAAACTAAGTCTGATAAGTATGCCATGCTTACACTTGAGGAGATTTTTGATGTTGTGGGACATGCGAAGGTCTTCAATGTACTTGATTTTCGGGCAGGTTACCATCAGTTGTTGATTCGAAAGGAGGACAAGGCCAAGACTGCATTTTGGGGCATCAACTCTCACAGCAAGTATTGTTTGTATTAATGGAAGTTCTTACCCTTTGGGTTGAAGAATGCATTTGTCAAGTTTCAACGTGTGATGGATAGGATCTTAATCCAGTTGGATTTTGTCTAGTGTTATATTGATGATATTGTGGTTTACAGTGATACCATGGAGGAACACCAAATTCATCTATAGATTGTGTTTGAGCGGTTGAAGGTTCATGGTCTGCGTCTGCATCCTGAGAAGTGTAAGTTTTTCCAAGAAAGTGTGGAGTATCTAGGTCATGTGATTTACCCAGGTGGTTTGGGAATGCAACAAACCAAGGTGGAGGCTATTGCACGTATTCCATGTCCCACGGATGTGAGTAGGGTTCACGCTTTCATGGGATTGGTAAACTATTACCGCAAGTATGTCAAAGGCTTTAATGCGATGACAAAGTCTTTGAACATGTTGTTGAAGTTGGATCAGGAATGGTAGTGGGGCGATGAACAAGAAAGAGCTTTTGTGGAGCTCAAGGCCAAGTTTGTTACAGCTCCCATCTTGAGGAGACCCATTAGGGGGCGTCCATTCTAGCTACACACTGATTGGAGTATGTTGGGACTTGGAGCGGTGTTGACATAATGTGATGATGAAGGGAAGGAGTTTGTGGTGGCCTATGTAAGTCGTTCGAATAATGCAACGGAGTCGCGCTATAGTTTGTACGAAGGAAAGTGTTTGGCAACAATGTAGGCTATTGCACACTTCAGGTGTTACTTGTTTGGCACACAGTTTACCCTTGTTGTTGATCTCTAGCCGCTCAAATGGTTGATGGAGTCTGATAAACTTACGAGAAAGCTTGCACAATGGGCTCTTATCTTACAAGAGTATGACTTCAAGGTGGTGCATAGACCTGGAGTTGCAAACCTTGATGCAAATGGGTTGAGTCGAAACCCATGCACTAGCCAGGAGGATAATATTGGAGCTAGATGGCATGGCGAGGTTGATGAGGAGATGGTGCTAGGTTGGCATGCATCGACCTTTTTATGTTTGTTGGGTGTGGACTCTAGTATGGAGGGCCACATGACATCTTACTCTAGTCAAAGGGTAGATGGTTAGTCTTCAGATCTTGAGGTTAGGGATGGTAGCACCGATCACCATGATGTTCATGATGATACATTAGTGTTGGAGTTTTTATGGACCAATATGGTGCCAGGCATGGTGAGTGCTAAGGAGAGAAACCATGTTCTCCAACAAATTAAGAGGTATTAGTTGGAGGGGACACATATACTTCGAGTGTGGGAGGATGGTAAGGTGTGGATTGTATCACATCTAGCCCAGAAAGGGCGTATTGTGCGGCATGCCCATGAGGACTTGGGGCATTTTGGAATAAAGTGGACATATAGCTTGTTCCTAGGTTAGTATTGGTGGCATGATATGCACATCGATGTGCAACAATTGGTGTCACGTTGCATGTTTTGTGATAGGGTGAGGGCATCGTTCAATGCCCTTACACCATAGTCACACCCTTTGCTTATTATGGGTTGGGTTATCATTAGAGTTTGGACTTTGCGAGACCATTACCATTGACGGTACGACACAATAGATATGTGTTGGTGACGATAAAGCACTTCTCCAAGTGGATTGAGTTGGTGCCATCCCTCGACAAATTCAATGAAGGAATAATGTATGCATTCCTTAATAGGGTGCTTAATCATTTTGGTGCACCAACTAAGGTGTTGACCGATTAGCGTACAAAATTTCAAGGTGAGTTTCAGGTCTTGTGTGACAAGGCATTAATTGATCACCAAACCACATCTCAAAATCATTTAGAGGCAGATGGTTTAACTGAGCGTGTGGTATAAACGGTGAAGAGGGCATTGCGCAAGTATGGCCTATAGAAGGGCCACCTAGGGGATTGGGATATTCAATCACCATGGTTGGCCATGGGATATTGATTTAGTCGTCATGGATCTTTAGCTTCCTTCTCACTTTATTTTTTATTGTACGGTCGAAATCCAGACTTACCAACAACGATTCATCGTGAGTTTAGCGAGGTGGTGAACCTTGATGACATGGAGATGTGGTTGAGGGTGTGTTCTCAACGTGCTGAATTCTTTTGAAGAATTATGCTAGTAGCGTTTGAGAACCTTGCCATTGCTCAACACATGGATACATTATGGTATGCAACTATCCATGGTGGAGGTTATCGACCATCAATTCATAAGTTCCATGTGGGGGATTATGTCTATTTGTAACATATTGCACTGACGACGTTGGATGTAACGACGGGCCACACTATCTTACGAGTGCGAGAGGTGCTAGCTTCTAGAGTTCTCATGTTGGAAGATCATGATGGTGTTGTTTGGAAGGACCATGTGTGTAATTGTGCGCCATGTCACCTCCCAAATGTGGATGGTACAATTGACCCAAGTTTGGCAGTGATATGGGCTAGCTTGAAGTATATGTTATGTGGGTCTAAAGGTGGAGCAACCCATATGTTGGTGTGTGATAAATGTTCTAAGGGTTGGTAGATGGCGTGCATGATTCCACCTATGGATGTTGTTCTTATTGGATAGTGGGTTTGTCCTCATTGTACTTTGGAGGGGTAGATGACTTGATCTTCACATGGTATGGATTGTAGATGGGTGATTAACGATGGGGCAACATAACATTTGGCCTTCTGATTCATGCACATGTGAAGGTGTATAACATGTAGAAGATGTATAAGGCTACCTGGAAGTTAGAAGGACCTAACCACCAGCTAGGGGGGGGCGAGTTGTGGTACACGGGTATTTGTGTATGCTCTCATCCATGTTATGTGTTTGTGTGTGTATGTGAATATGGTATGCTAATGATGTATGTTGTCGTAACCCTAACCTTGGGTTCGCAACCAAGACAAGAGGTTGCAAGGTTGCAAGCCAAAAGGGAAGCTTGGGAGGCATGCCGCATGCTCCCGGGAGTGCAAGAGAGTGTGAGGGAATAGACCCTCACATTCCCAAGGGAATTCCCACATTGGGAGTTGGAGTCTCAATTGACTCCCGAATCTTTAAAGGGAGATTTCAAGGGTCAAAACTCAATGACTTGAGGAAATCTATATATCATTAGAAAGCTATTGAAACTTAGATGTCCAAAATGGGCTCACATCACCCATTTGGACATCTAAAACACAAGTTATGACCAAAAGAAGGGCCGGGAATC
>Ga0116228_10003783_pt1 | contig 13383 bp, 11 predicted proteins | sample S1TSphfallax_2_FD_89694 | JGI IMG/M metagenome (GOLD analysis project Ga0116228, IMG submission 89694) | Host-associated microbial communities from peat moss isolated from Minnesota, USA - S1T2_Fc - Sphagnum fallax MG | ecosystem: Host-associated > Plants > Peat moss > Unclassified | place... | reverse complement strand
AGGACCGCCGCTGGATGAACTAGTGGCTGATTCGTGTGAGCAGGCCCTAGGGCTCCGGCCCGGCTCTTTCTCACCTCCCCGCACTCCGTGTAGCCTATCCTGTAGAGAGTCCAACCCTTATGGACGCCGCTGGCCGCAATCACGACGATCGACGGCGCGGTTCAGGAGATCCCAGTTGAAGTGTGTTCCCTTGTGTCTGCGCGCGGCCTTTGCCTTCTTGGCCGCCGTGCTCGTTTCGGCCACCCTGCATGCGCAGATCGTCGCCACTGCCCCCGCATCCACCGGAGCCGACGCCCTCCAGCGTTTTGATATCGAAGGCGGCGCGGCCTACTCGCACTTCAATCCCGGCTATGCGCACCGGGTCGCGGCGACCAACCTGCTTGGGTGGGACGGTTCGGCGGACCTGTGGTTCGCGAAGAACTATGGCCTGGAGGCGAATGCCCGCGGCGTGTATGGCAGCTATACGATTCCGGTGAACAGCGTCGGCATCACCGGCACCTCCAATATGTCGGAGCACCTGTTTCTCTTCGGGCCTACCTTCCGTATGCTGCAGACGCAGAAGTACACGGCCGGCATGCGCGTGCTGGTCGGCGGAGCCTACGGCAGCTTCAACCAAGGCTACGCAAGCTCCGGCATCCAGCCGACCCAGATCGGTATCTACAACGATCAACTGGCTTTCGCAGCAGTGATCGGGGGCTGGGCCGACTACAACCTGCGGCCTAAGTTCTCGATCCGCTTCAAGGCCGATTACCAGCCGACCCACTACGGCAACACGGTCCAGAATGAGTTTGTAGGCACCGTCGGCATCGTTTACAAGATAGGATCGCGCAGCAAATAGGAGTTGACCGCGTTGGCGGCCTCACCGGGTATGAGCCACCGTGAACTCGCCCTGCTTCGTGGAATCAACGTCGGCGGCAAGCACCTGGTGCCGATGCCGGCGCTGTCCCAGGTGTTCGCGAGCCTCGGCTGTGTCGATGTGCAGACCTATATCCAGAGCGGCAATGTCGTCTTCATCCCTCCCTCTACTGGGTTAAGCGGGGAAGCCATCGCGTTGGCTCTTGAGGCTCGGTTTGGATTCGCCGTGCCGGTGCTGGTCCGCAGCCAGGCTGCGATCGCGAAGGTGCTCACAGCGAACCCCTTCGCCTCGCCGGTAGCCGATCCCAGGTTGTTGCACGCGGTTTTTCTGGCCGCGCCTCTGAGTCCTGCGCAGTTGGAGTCGCTGCGCGCGCTGGCTGTGGGCGAAGAGCGTCTGGCCGCGTCTGGCAATGAGCTCTACCTGAGCCTGCCTGAGGGCGCGGGCCGGTCGAAGCTGGCGCTGGCGTGTATCGCGCCGAAGCTGCCGCCGACCAATACCATGAGGAACTGGGCTACGGTGCTCAAGCTAGCCGCGATGCTTGCGGCGTGAGTGGATGCCGGGCTCGGAATCGCCCCTAAGCATTCACAGTCTGCCTGCCCGGGCCGGACTGTCTCTCGCGAGCCGCCAGTTGATCAGATTTGACAGTTACTGGGATCGGCGCAATGTGCCAGCTCTCCTGCAGGAAAACCTCCGAGCGCTTCCGCCCCCGGATGACATCTGCACGGAACTTGCGTCTCTGTGTCCGATGAGTGATTGACAGGGCGCGAGCAAGTGTCTTGAATCACGGAATCGTGCACTGTATCCAGACGGAGGGTCAGCCACGCCATGATCCGCCGGGCAGATAACAACGACGATGGCAGGCATCTCACCTGAAGCTAACTCCATTCTCACAGTGACTGCGATCGAAATAGCTCCGACCGATAGCTATGGCATTTTCACAGTAGGTGTAAGTAGGTGTAATCCGGGGGCTGAATTCATCGCACTTTTTCTTACAGGAAAAGATGCACGTAGCGAGATTGCCTGGATCACAGTAACTGTGAAAACGCTTTAGCGCCCGTCTGTAACTGTGTTCACGCGTGCGCTCTGCGACGGTTCTTCTTGCTTCCCCGAGATACAAAAGCCGCAACCTGGCCACCTGCCGGGTTGAGGGGGGTCTCTGATGTTCCGAGTTCGAGATGGTAAGGGAAGTCAGTCCCGCAGTGTCTCGGTAGGCCTCAAGCAGCCCGATGAGGAGGCCGGGAGGCAACCTGGTGCGACGCAGGCCCGCCTGCGGAGGTGGGCCTATGCCGGTCTGCTATTCGCCGTGGCGCTCACCGGGCTCCTCAGCTTCCTGAACCTGTGGCGGACGCGCCAGCTCGAAGAGGATGCCGACTGGGTGATCCACATCCAGCTTGTGCAGCGCAGGCTTCAGGATGCGCTCGAGCACTCGATCGATGTGGCCGCCGCGGCGCAGGAGTATGCCTTGACGCGGCGTCCGGAGTTTCTCGCAGTTTATGTTGCGGCCGAGCGCACGCTGGCGCGGGATCCTGCTTTGTTGCGCGAGGTGATGGCCGCGAACCAGGACCCGGAGCCGCGACTCGCCTTGCTCGATGCCGAAGTGAAGGGTGCCCTCGGCGAGCAAGGGGCGTCAGCAGGAGTCAGACCGTCCGCGCAGGCGTTGCTCGCGCGCAAGCGGCAGATGGCCGCGGTGCGCGCGACGCTTGGCGCGATGGCGGCCGACGAGGCGAAGTTCCTGGATATCCGCATCGATCTGCTGCGGAAGCAGCGGCGGCAGATCAGGCTCGTGATCTGGGTAGCCGCATGCGCGCGCGTTGTCGCCCTGCTGCTCGCTGGATTCCTGATCCGGGCGGCAATTCAGCGCGGCGTCCGCATGCAGGCAAAGCTCGGCAGGATCAACGCGGAGCTCCAAGAGCAGATTGCAGAGAGCCAGCGGGCCGAGCAGGAGTCGCGCCGCAACGAACTGCGCTGGCTGGCCGCTGCCGAGAGCAGCCTGGACTGCGTCTACTTCTCGGAAGCGGTCCGCGATGCCGCAGGCGAGATCGAGGATCTGCGCATCACCTTCGTCAACGGCAACGGGGCCAGGCTGTTGCCGCCGGAGTATGGATCGTTGCTGGGCGCGCGGATGTGCGAGTTGTTCCCGGCGATCCGGGAGACCGGCCTGCTCGAGCGGTACAAGCAGCTCATCCTGAACGGAGAGCCGTTCGTCGACGAGTATCTGATACCGGACGTAAGGATCTGGACCAGGTGGCTGCGGGTTCAGGCGGTCAAACTTGGGGACGGAATCGCGCTTACCGCCTCTGACATCACCGAGCGCAAGCAGCAGGAAGAGCGTCTGCGCAAGAGTGAGGAGGGTCTGGCTCGCACGGGCCGGCTTGCCGGGGTCGGCGGCTGGGAGTTGGATATAGCCGCACGGGAGTTTAACTGGTCAGCGGAGATGTATCGCATCCTGGGCGTCGATGCCAACTATCAGCCGACCCTGGAGAAAGGCCTCGAGCGTTTTCCGCCGGAGGTAAGACCGGTGATGCTGGCTGCGGTGGAGCGGGCCATAAGTTTCGGCGAAGGCTGGGACCTGGAGCTACCCTTGCTCCGTGGCGATGGACTGCAGATCTGGGTGCACACGACGGCGTCGGTGCAGTTTGCCGGGGGCCGGCCTGCCAGGATCACGGGTGCGATTCAGGATATCTCAGCACGGGTGGCCGAGCGGCTGGACCTCGAGAAAGCCCACGAACGGCTCAACCTGGCCACGGACAGCGGCGGCATCGGCATCTGGGACCTGGACCTGATCACGCACGCACTGTACTGGGATGAGTGGACCTACAGGCTCTACGGCATGGAGCCCGGCGATGGGCTGGAGACCTACGATACCTGGAAGCGCCATGTGCACCCGGACGACATTACGGCAGCCGAAACGCTGATGCGGGCGGCCATCGAGCAGGGCGCGACGTACGATCTTGAATTCCGCATCGTCTGGGCTGACGGCAGCGTGCACTATCTTCACGGAACCGGCAAGGTGACCCGCGATGAGCGGGGGCGCGCCCTGCGTTTTGTTGGCGCCAGCTGGGATGTGAGCGCGGAGAAGGAGAGCGCACTGCAGCTGGCACGGATGGCGGACTTTATGCACTCAATCATCGCGAGCTCGCCCTTTGCCACCATCGTGACCGACCTGCGGGGCGTGATCATCTCAGTCAATCCGGCGGCCGAGCGCATGCTGCTCTATCGCAAGGAGGAGTTAATCGACCAGCAGACGCCGCTCGTGTTCCTGAGCCCGGAGGAGATCGCAACGCGCGCAGCCGAGCTCAGCGAAGAGCTGCAGACACCCGTGCAGCCCGGCCTGGAGGTGCTGACCGCGAACCCCATGCGAGGGCGGGTAGAAGAGGCGGAGTGGGAGATGGTGCGCCGCGACGGGTTGAGAATCGACGCGCAGTTGACGGTTAGCGCTCTGGCTGATGAAGGGGCCGGCGCGAGCGGCTACATTTTGATCGCGTACGACATCACCGAGCGCAAACGCACGCAGAAGGTCATCACCCACATGGCGCACCACGACGGGCTGACCGGGTTGCCGACGCGCAACCTCTTCCGCGACCGGCTGAACGTGGCGCTCTCCCACGCCGAACGCTACGGGCGCAAGGTGGGCATCCTGGTGATCGACCTGGACTACTTCAAGCGGGTCAACGACCTGATGGGCCACCACGTGGGCGACGAACTGCTGGTGATCATCGCGCACCGGCTCCGGCATTGCGTGCGCGGGTCCGACACGGTGACGCGTATGGGCGGCGACGAGTTCACCATTCTGCTTGACGAGCTGGCCAGCGCCGAAGATGCGGAGATCGTAGCGGAGAAGATCGTGCGCGAGCTAGCTGAGCCGGTCTCGATCGGCGCCTATACGTTGTGCCCCACGGCCAGCATCGGGGTCAGCGTCTACCCGGACAACGGGACGACTGCGGAGGCGTTGCTGGTCAATGCCGACGCCGCCATGTATGAGGCGAAGGCGGAAGGCCGCAACGGACGCCGGACCTTTACCCGCGAGATGGAGACGGTTTCTGCGCGCAGGCGGCAGCTCGAGGCCGGGATCAGCCAGGCGCTGTCCTTAAACGAGCTGGAACTGGTCTACCAGCCGCAGATCCATATGCAGACCGGCCGGGTGACCGGGGTCGAAGCGCTACTCAGGTGGCGCAGCAGCCGATTCGGCTCAGTGCCGCCGAGCGAGTTTATCCCCATGGTCGAGCAGAACGGTATGATCGTGCCGCTCGGGGAGTGGGTGCTCGCCACCGCCTGCCGCGACGTGCGGGCGATGCAGTTGGAGCTGGGCCGGCCATTGACGGCAGCGGTGAACATCTCGCCGCGGCAGTTTCAGAAGAAGAGCCTGCCCCAGGTGATCGCGCAGACGCTGGCCGAGTGCGACCTCGACCCCGCATCGCTCGAACTTGAGATCACCGAGAACATTCTCGTAGGGGACCTGCCCCGGCCCAAGGCCCTGCTCGAAGAGATTCGCGCCCTCGGCGTGCACGTGGCCATCGACGACTTCGGCACCGGCTTCTCCAGCATGTCCTACATCCTGCGCTTTCGCGTGGACAGGCTCAAGATCGACCAGTCGTTCGTGCGCCGGATGGCCGAGGACGCGGACAGCTACGCGGTGACCTGCGCGATCATCGCGCTGGCCAAAGGCTTGCACATCACGGTGGTGGCCGAGGGGGTGGAGACCGAGACTCACCGCAGGCTGCTCCTGGGGGAGGGTTGCGACGAGGCGCAGGGCTACCTCTACTCGCAGCCTGTGCCTATCGGCGAGCTGAGTGCGGTTATCCGCGCGATCGAAGAATCAAGAGCATTGTCCCTTCAGGGATAGACGCTCTTATGCCACATCGAGAACCTTGCTGCGCCTGGAGTTCGCAAGCGGTTCCGCAATGGCTGCATGGATGATGGCGAGGAACTCCTCGGCTTTGAGGCTCGCGCCGCCAATGAGGACTCCGTCAACGCCCGGCTGGCTTAGAAACGCGGACGCATTCTCCGGCTGAACGCTGCCTCCGTACTGAACAGGCAGCTTCTGAGCCCATGTCTCGCCACAGATGCGACTGAGCTGCCGGCGAATCAGCAAGTGCGCGTCATGCGCTTGTTGTGGGCTGGCATGATGTTCTTCGTTGCCGATCGCCCAAACCGGTTCGTAGGCGATGCTGAGACGGGATAGCGCCTCGCCTGCAACGCCGGCTAATCCTGTGGAAAGTTGACGGTCGAGCACCGCTTCAGTCTGTTTCGCCTGACGCTGTTTCAACGTCTCGCCCACGCAAAGAATCACGTCTAATTCTGCGGCTACCGCACACACAACTTTCTGATTGGTAAAGTGATCGGACTCGCCCAGCTTATGCCGGCGCTCGCTGTGCCCAAGAATGACGTATCTGCACCCGAGATCGAGCAGCATCGTCGGGCTGACCTCGCCTGTGAATGCGCCCTCGGCCTCCGGGTACATATTCTGTGCGCCGAGGGCGACACGGCTGCCCTCGAGCACGCCGCCAACCAGCGCAAGATATGGGAATGGTGGGCAGAGGATGATGGTAAGGTCATCGGCGACGCCGAGGCCATCGATCACACCTCTTGCTAACTTCTCCGCTTCGAGAGCAGTGGTATGCATCTTCCAATTTCCGACGACGAATTTCTGGCGAGTGTGAGTTTTCATCGCGCACTTCCAGCGTAGATTTCAGCGGCCATCGGAGGTGCTGCGCTTTCGCGGTGATCCGCCTCGACAGCCGCATCATATTTGCCGCGATGAGCAGCCCGATTACATTTGGCGCGATGGTAGAGCGCGTCCTGTGCCGGAACCACATTTGCCTGATCGCCATGCCAGATTTGCAACGCCGGCTCCTGAATGGCTCGGCCGAAGGAGAACGACAATTCCCAGGGGAGGCGCGACTTATAAAGGACGTTCATTGCATTGAGCCGCGCCGAGGCTAGTTCGCCGGATTGGCCGCCCGAGAGGAAGACAACTCCCGGAATGGCCGCCGGAACCGAGCGCAGCAGACAGCCGACAGTTGCGTCGGCTACTTCCTCAAGCGTGTTCTGTATCGGACAGGTGAGACCGGGCAGCACCATATTCGGCTTCAGGATCATTTCCTCAAGCTGCACTCGCTGCGAGTAAAGCTCTTGAAATACGGATCGCAGAACTCGCTCAGTCACCGCCGAGCACACGTCGAGCGTGTGATCACCCTCCATCAGGACCTCCGGCTCGACCACCGGAACAAGACCTGCCTCTTGACATAAGCTGGCATAGCGGGCGAGCGCATGTGCGTTCGCCTCGATACACCCTCGGCTGGGGGTGCCATCGCCGATAGTAAAGACCGCCCGCCACTTCGCGAAACGTGCGCCCATCTGTAGATATTCCGCTAGACGAGCACGCAGCCCGTCCAGGCCCTCCGTGATCTTCTCACCGGGAAAGGCCGCCAGCTCTTTGGCTCCAAGGTCGACCTTGATGCCGGGAATAATTCCGACTGCAGCGAGGGCTGTCGCAAAAGGTGTGCCATCGTCCTTCTTCTGCCGTATCGTCTCATCGTAAAGAATTGCGCCACTGATCGACTCGCCAAGACAAGGCGTGTTGACAATTAGTTCGCGGTATCTCCGGTGTGCCTCCGCAGTCTGCGGAATATCCCATTGCGCGAAGCGTTTGTTGCAGGTGCCGGTGCTTTCGTCGATCGCCAGCAGGCCCTTACCGTTGGCGACCATCTCATGTGCGGTTGCTTCGAGAGTTCGCTTGTTCACTGTGTGACGCTCCATTTCCAGTTGCGAATCTCCGGCATATCCTGGCCGTGAGCGTCGATGTAGTGTTTGTGTTCGACCAGTTTGTCCTGCATCTGCTGTTTGAGGTAGTCGCCCCTGGAGCCGAGATTCGGTATGCGGTCGACTACGTCGATCACCAGGTGGAAGCGGTCCAGATCATTCTGTACGCGCATGTCGAAGGGCGTCGTAATCGTTCCTTCCTCCTTGTAGCCTCGCACATGCAGGTTGCGATTTGCCCGCGCATAGGTGAGCCGGTGGATCAGCCATGGATACCCATGGAATGCGAAAATAATGTGTTTGTCTTTGGTAAAGAGAGAGTCGTAGTCCCCATCCGTCAAGCCGTGGGGATGCTCGGTGCTGGGTTCCAGCTTCAGCAGGTCGACTACATTGACGACGCGTATCTTCAACGCAGGCAGATGTTCACGAAGAATGGACACCGCGGCGAGAATCTCAAGCGTAGGCGTGTCTCCACAGCAGCCCATCACGACGTCGGGCTCGCTCTCTTGATCATTGCTCGCCCATTGCCAGATACCAACACCCTGCGTGCAATGCACGACCGCCTCGTCCATCGTCAGCCACTGTGGAAGTGCATGTTTTCCCGCGACGACCACGTTGACATAGTTCCGGCTCCGCAGGCAGTGGTCGAAGACAGACAACAGACAGTTGGCATCCGCAGGAAGATAACAGCGCACGATGTCGGCCTTCTTATTGATCACATGATCGAGAAAGCCCGGATCCTGGTGTGTGAATCCGTTATGATCCTGCTGCCAGACATGCGAAGCGAGCAGATAATTGAGCGACGAAATGTCGCGCCGCCAAGGCAGTTCCCGGCAAACCTTGAGCCACTTCGCATGTTGGCTGAACATGGAATCGATGATGCGGATAAATGCCTCGTAACTGTTGAAAAGGCCGTGCCTGCCGGTGAGAAGATAGCCCTCCAGCCAACCTTCGCACTGGTTCTCGCTTAGCATCGAGTCCAACACGCGGCCCTCCGGCGCGAGGAACTCATCGTTGTCGAATTCACGAGCATCCCACTGACGATTCGTGACTTCAAACACAGCCTGGAGCAGGTTTGAGACCGTCTCATCAGGACCAAACACGCGAAAGTTTCGCTTATCCTGATTCAGCTTCGCAACATCTCGCAGGAACGATCCAAGAACCAGCGTATCTTCAATTTCCACTGAACCCGGAGAAGTGACCGTTACGGCGTGGTCGTGGAAATCGGGCATGCAAAGATCGCGAAGCAGAATGCCGCCATTGGCATGTGGATTGGCTCCCATGCGGCGGTTGCCCTTGGGGGTCAAATCCGCCAGCTCCGCAATGAGCCGGCCATTTGCATCGAACAATTCTTCAGGTTTGTAACTCTTCATCCATGCTTCAAGAAGAGCTACGTGACCGGGATGTGCGGGATCGACGAGCAGCGGTACCTGATGCGCACGAAATGTTCCTTCAATCTGCAAACCGTCAACTACCTTTGGGCCCGTCCAGCCCTTGGGTGATTTAAGAACGATCATCGGCCAGCGCGGCCGAGCCGTGTCATCGTTGACCCGTGCATGCTCCTGGAATCTCTGGATATCCTCGATCGCCTTATCGACGGTGGCGGCCATCAATTCGTGCATCGTGTCCGGATCATCGCCTTCTACAAAATATGGCGTCCATCCGCACCCTCTTAGAAATTGATCGAGCTCCTCATGCTCAATACGAGCCAGCACAGTCGGATTGCTGATCTTGTAACCATTGAGGTGCAGAATCGGCAGCACGGCGCCATCAGTCCTGGCATCGAGAAACTTATTGGACTGCCACGATGTTGCCAGCGATCCCGTTTCGGCTTCGCCGTCTCCGATAACACAGGCGACAATCAGGTCCGGATTATCAAATGCTGCTCCGAAAGCATGACTCAGCGAATAACCCAGCTCACCGCCTTCGTGGATCGACCCGGGTGTGGTCGGTGCGACGTGGCTGGAGATTCCACCTGGAAAGGAGAATTGCTTGAATAATTTCTTCAAGCCCGCCTCATCCTGGGTAACGTTGGGATATACCTCGCTCCAGGTGCCTTCGAGGTACACGTTGCCCACAATTGCGGGGCCGCCGTGCCCTGGCCCGGCAATATAAAACATATTCAGGTCGTACTTCTTGATGATCCGGTTCAGATGCACGTAGATGAAGTTCTGCCCCGGCGTTGTTCCCCAATGCGAGACCACCAGTGGCTTGACGTGTTCAAGCTTGAGCGGCTCTTTGAGGAGAGGATTGTCATAGAGGTAGATTTGGCCGGCCGCAATGTAATTCGCCGCCCGCCAATAAGCGTTCATCCGGCGAAGCAGGTCCGGAGTCAGCGTGGCGGCGCCCTGCAGCGACTCCTCTTTGGAGATTGCGTCAGGCGTTTCATGGAGCAACTCTTCGGTCGTGAGCATGTCGGCTGGCATTTGTGAGTCTCCTCTTCGAACTGGTGACACGGCTAGTTTGCGTTGCTCGTCTGCAATCCGAGTGAATTTAGTTTTGCGCGAGTGGGCTCGTAACCCACGTGCAGAATGCTGCGCATTCCCAGCCGCTCTGCAATCTCAACGAACATCGGCGTGTTATCGATGAAGAGAGCGTGCTCCGGGGCTGTCTGGGCAAGGTCAAGAGCGAGCCGGAAGATCTGCATATCGGGCTTCCGCATGCCAACGAAACAGGAAGAGAGGAACACGTCCGCAAGCTGGTCGAGCTTGAAAGTGCGGATGCGATAAGCGTTGACCTCGCGCGACTCATTACTAATGATGGCAACCCGCAGCCCGTGCTGCGCCTTGAGTCGGGCAATGAGGTCAAGCATCTTTGGGTACGGCTTCGATTGAGCAAACATGAAGTCACGAAATTCATTTCGCGTAAATGGCCGCTTCTCAAAGAACACCACCCATCCCAGGTATTCTTCGAAAGAGAGCTTGCCCTCCTCATGTGTCTCGAAGACGAGACGATGACGCTGATCCATCTCTTCCCAATTGAGCTTGAAATGTTTGGCGGATCGTTTGCGGGCAAGATGGTCCCAACCGTTGGTGAGCAGTACCCCGCCTACATCTAGAAACAGTGTCGTAATTGGGAGAGCCTTTTTCACTTGTCCGCCAATCCATTGCATCTACTTTGCGAAGAGCGAGTGAGCCTGATCGTAACGTCGTTCGGCTCTTTGAGCTCGTTCAGCCATATCATCTGCAAGCCAATCCATCGTTCTCTGCGCTGAGTCTTCTGCTACAGGACTCCGCGCCTCGAAGACTTGCGGGACAGATGAGTGCTCTGCATTTTCGGTTGCGAGTTCGTCGGCAGCAGGCACATACTCACTCGACTGGAGCAGCAGCAGAGTACACTTCACTTTCCTTATGACCTGCTCCGCAATCGAACCGATAATGAAAGGACGCCAGCCGGACACGCCGTGGGTCGAGATAACAACCATGTCCGCATTCTCACTTTGAATAACGCGCATCAGACTCCCGACGATGTCGTTGGACTCTTCAATGCTGAAGGAGGCTGCCACACCTTTGAGTGCCAGTTGCCTTTTTCGGGCATCAAGCTTCTCGACGATCGCCGCCTTGTCGTCCTCGAGAAGTGAGGTGATGGGAAAGAAGTCGGAGCCGTTAAAGTCTGGAGTTTGCGAGATAACGTGGACAAGGTGAATGGCGGCATGGAACTGCTGTGCCAGTCCGGATGCTGCCTCCAAAGCAGCATCTGAAGACGGGCTGAAATCAATCGGCACTAGAATCTTCGTGGCTGAAAATGTGGCCTTGCGAGTATTCGACACTGGGAACTCCCTGGCTTGCGTGGAATTGCGAATCGGCTCAAGCCTCTACGTGTGACGCGACGCCATTCAAGGCCGGCGCCTCCGGTGTGAAGTGCATCTGCGGCTGATTGTTTGCAGCTCCGAGCGCCTTGTCCTGACCGAGTCCCATCGTGAGGGCAGTAAGGCCGGCGAGTCCACCGAGCTGCATGGTCTCGATAGCGGAGCTGGGAACGATGACAATGGTGGAATTTGTCTTGAGGCCTTCGTACAGCATGTTCATTGCGCGCAGATGGAGCGCAACGGGATTGTTGGCGTATGTTTTGGCTGCTTCTCCGAATTTCTCAGCAATTTGCAACTCCGACTCTCCCAGGATGACGCGGGCCTGGCGCTCTCGCTCGGCCTGAGCCTGCATCGACATCGCATCTTCGAGCGAAGGAGGAATCAGAACATCTTTTACCTCGACCGACTGCACGTTGATGCCCCACGGCTGGGTTCGCGCATCAATGATGACCTGGAGCAAGGCGCTGATCTTGTCCCGGCCTTCCAGCATGTCAGAGAGCATCGTCTTGCCAATCACATCCCGGAGGGCAGTCTGCGAGGCCCAGCCGATCGCGCTCTGGTAGTCGGCAACAGCAAGGGCTGCTTTTTCCGGTTCGACGATCTTCCAGAACAGCACAGCATCCACATCGACTGGCACTGTATCCTTGGTGAGCGTCTTCTCCGCTTTGAACGAACTCGTCAGGACACGCGTATCGATCCAGTAGGGGATCGTGTCGATGAGAGGAATAATAAAGAAGAGCCCGGGCCCTTGCAGTGCGCGGAACTTTCCTAGTCTTAGGACGACGGCTTTGCTCCATTGATCGGCGACCCGGATGGCGGACGATGTGATTGCAGCCACGAATATGGCTATACCAAAGACGATGAATGCAAGATAGTCATAGCCGCCTGTGTGCAGACCAAAGCCAAGACATGCGCCTGCAGCCGCAATCACAAGGAATATCAGAGCTGGAAAAGAGCCATTCGTCCTCATTCTGAATTACCTTTCCTCTCGAGACGCCTGGGATTCTACTGCCGGCTCATGCTCCGGACGATTACACGCGCCGGCGCGCCTGCTATTGGGAAACAACTCCGAAATAAAGTGTGCGGGCATAAGCAAACCCTCGGCTGCATTGCGTGATCTCAGGAGCAGCAAAGCCAATTCCACTCTCGCAGTATCGATACTTCGCGTCTGAGCACTTGGGCACACCGCCTGGGAGATGTTCCATCCGAAGACCACCTCCATCACCAGCGCCATGGCGAACATATTCACGCCGCTGATCAAAATCGTCATAAAGGCAAAGCAGAAGCCCGCCAATACTCGGCTGGAGTGACCGAGACGAAGATGCAGATACCCTGGGACCGAATGCGTTTTGCATGTAGTAAAACGGCATCACGTCAGGCCCGTAGAAAGCATGGCTGGGATGGCCCCGATCCAATACCAGTGTGCGGCGAGAATGGCGTATTCATGCGCTACCGGGACTATCGCGTTGGCTTCTGGCATGACCACACGAAGACCCTCGGCAGCGGCGCAGGAGGCGGGGTTGCATTTGAACACGAATGGATCAATGGTTGGGCGCCCTTCGGGCGATTGGCCGTCGCTACGAACACCGGCACGTTGACCAAGCAGGCGGATTCCCTCGGCCTGGCGCAGGTGCATCCCTTCGGCCGCAGAAGCGATATGTTCGGCGTTGCCTTCAATTACACCGTGCCGACAGCTAAGGAGGGTCTGGCGGTTGGCGGCTACGTCGGGACACCAGAGAAGTTCCCCGTAGGTGTCGGGGCAGGTGCCTACATCAACATCTCGACGATGGGCGCTTGCAACCATCGCTAGGAGGCGTCATGAGATATTTTGGCCCAATCATGTGCTTCCTCATGGCGGCTTTCGGTGCGTACGTCGGTGCTACTGCCAAGGTCTTCTACCCTGGTCGTCTCGGTCGCAAATCTGACGGTAAACCAATCCCAACATGGTTCGGTCGGGTGT
>Ga0116228_10003782_pt1 | contig 13384 bp, 7 predicted proteins | sample S1TSphfallax_2_FD_89694 | JGI IMG/M metagenome (GOLD analysis project Ga0116228, IMG submission 89694) | Host-associated microbial communities from peat moss isolated from Minnesota, USA - S1T2_Fc - Sphagnum fallax MG | ecosystem: Host-associated > Plants > Peat moss > Unclassified | place: USA... | reverse complement strand
TGTCAACTCAAGGACCTATCTTAGATTTCGAGATTCTTTGTGTCCTGTCCCAAGGAGAAGGATTCGTGCTTGATCAGATTCTTTGTGTCCATTCCCAATGCAAATGGGTTCAAGCTTCATTTTCTCCATTGCTTGAAGCAGGCCATGTGGCTGAGATATTGTATCCACGAAGGGATATCATCAGAGATACGTTTGGCATGAGATGTGCATCCCTAACATGAGTTGTAACAACAAACTTGACGATCTTGGAACTGATGATGTGAGAAAATTGGTTCCAGGAAGTGATAGAAATGGTTCTGTTGCGGGTACTTGACATGGAAGGGTGTGCATACTTAGTTCACCCTCTCTATGTGCTGGACTTCATGGAGCAAAGCTTGAATGCAAGTTGTCAAATCATGTTTGTCAGCCTTGATGAGGATTTGCCTAAGGTACAGTATGCAATTGAGGCTAGGGTTTTTGTTTTCCAACAATTCATCAGGTTTCAGACAGAAATTCTTTGATTATTGTGCTCCAACTTGAATTTGGTTGCAATTACTTTTACATAGTTGCGGACTACAGAGTTCTCTGAAACTAAGATTTCGTTTCTTGTGACAGAGAGTGTGCCAAGCTGAACACGAGATAGTTGTGAAGCATCTCTGTGTTGTGAAAAATCAGTTGTCTTCTCTCCTTTTGGCCCATTCCAATTTCAACACCGAAGAACCAAGCAGATATAAAGAAGCTGAAGACAAGTTGCCAATGCTGGAGGCAGGTAGCATTCTGAGCAACTCTGACATCCTGCTGCCAACACTAAATGGGTGCGCAAAACGGGTGCAGTCTTTTGCCCTATTTGCATTCTTCATTTGTTGGCTGGTTTTTGAAGAAGATCCTCTGCAAACAGGAATGTCAGAAATCAGATGCTGAACTTACAGTCTCCACTGCACTCAAGCATGTGTTACCATAAGTTAAGGTAGCTCCAGTTTATAGATGAGCAGCTTCTTTGTAAGATATACTCAAAGTTACAACAAATTGTGTGTGGTCTGACAGATGGTTACTAGGCTACCCAGTGGTGTATATATTTAAGAGAGAAAGGGCATCACATGCAGGGCGTTGCTTGGCTGCAGGAACACTTCATCTTTACCAGGTTCTTGTAAGCAGGTCTGTGCTCCATGATTGTCTCATTGTAGACCTTCATAAGTCAAAGAAGGAGATCTCTTGGTTTAATTCATGGACAGTTGCATTCTGTTCTGCCAAGTTGATCTTGATGTCTGTCAATATCTAAGATGGTATTAGATTCTGCAAATCAACATTTGGTTCATAGGACATTCTATATTGGCTAACTTCAAGACTTGACTGGCTCAGTATACTACCAGGTACAATCAAGCCTGAAGGCAATGCTGAGATGCTTCTTGATGAAGATGAGCTTCTGAGGTTAGCCACTACATCTTTATACACAACCAAAGCTCAGTGAACTGAAAGTATTCTCTAAGGCTTGTTACACACTCTAGGAGGTGCTGAATACATGCATCTCAAAACATCTTATTGTGTTTCATAGTGCAGAGTAGGATCTCAATCATGAAGCAATATGGGTAACTGTGGATTGCACAACTCTGTTGATGTAAGCAATGGGTGAGCCATTTCAAGAACACAAACATTTTGTCATCTATTAGCTTGAAATTGAACGATGCAAAAACAATTCAACTAGCTTTGAACAAGAGACTGTTTGCATGTAATGTTTCAGGACCAGAAGCATTTGTTGATATGGTTGGTGGTAATTTCTGTTCTTTTTGTATGGATTTCAGCTTCTCCGTGCCAAGTGAGCTAAGCCCATTAGCCTCATTTGAGCCTTGGGCAAAGGTCTTCTTTCTGGAGCTTTCAAAGAGTGTACAACGTGCATGCCATGTATGGATGTCGGTACGTTTGGAAGTCTCCTCTCGGAAGATGGATGTTGTTGCCTTGTGAGAATACTATCATTCTACTTTAGGCAAGCCAACTCATGTCAAAGTTTTTTGCAAGTGGCACTTGAGAGATGCACTGTCAAACCTTCCAAGAACATCCACTTTGGGATGCCATTTTTGGCTCTGGAAACAGTGGTGCAACATTGAGATTGTCTGAATTTTCATATAATATTCATGGTATATGAGGATAAAGAATGATTCCTCATGGGTTTGTTTTAAACCCAATTCCTTGTTGGTGCTCCTATCCTTTTTAGCTTGATCCATGTAAACTATCTGAATTTTTTGGTGGGGTCTTTGTTTTTTTGGACATGGAGAGAGTTTAGTGGTGGACTTTCGTATAGGAAATGATTTCAAATTTTAGAAGATTTGTGGGTTATTCTATATTTTGTGGTTATCAATTGATGGACCCAAAATAGGTGACCAAGCGATGACCACAAAATTAATATTTTGTTAATTGTGAACAAGGTATTGCAAGGGTAATATTCAAAGTATTTCAATTGAAATTTTCCCACAAATTGATGTCTAAATAACATTAATATCTTGAGTTGGAAAATTGCTTCAATTTTTTGTGTTTAGGTTGGCACCTATGAATTCAATTCATGCGACATGGTAATTGAATCTAAACACGGTATAAGATATGCATATAGGTTTTGATAAGTATATTCAACTTTTATCTTTTTTGCACTTGGTGTGAGTAAAAGCCACTTCATTTGTTATAGTAGGGTCTTTAGGTGAGGTATTTCAGAATTGAGTGTTACAACTTTTGGGAATATTGTTTTCTTATGCTTCACTCATTTTATTTTTTCTATTATAGAGGAAGGTAGTTTTGTCACTTTTGAGATTTCCCAAACCATGGGGCCTTGATCGTGTTGTGTTTTTGGTATCACTAGAAGGCTTTCAATGAGTAGGGGGTGCACCAAGTGATTTAGTAATGGTGTAGGGGAGGTTCTTGTACGAGTGCATTCTCTTGAGGGAGGGGCACCTAAGTGTATTCCCAAACCTCAAGAGAACACATGAGAATGAGAACCTCCCCTACCTAATCTTATATATAAATTCACTACGTCTGTGCGTCTGTCTGACACAATAATTCTGCATTTTGATTCATCGGCAGAACCGGCCTAACATTTGGTAGGTAGGTAGGTTGTAGTGCTGGAGCTTGGGTACAGGCCGATCGGGCCGGCGTACTGTCTGTCGAGGTCCTAAAACCCAGGTCACTTTTTAAATTGTCCCCCCAGTCACACACTTTTACTTCTTTACTTACCGAGTCCCGAGTCTTGAGTCCTAACCAATCCAGGTCCCAAGTCCCAACGCCCAGGCTTCAAAGACTCGAACGATAAAAAAAAACCTAGCTCGGGTCGGGCGCCAAAAAAACCTAGCTCGGGTCGAGCGGTGCCCAGGTGTGTGGAACCGCGGGAATTAGTATTAAACAAGGTCGGTGACGAAGCCCGGTCTCCCCACGAAGACCCGGGTCCCGGGCCATAAACTAAGCTCTTTGCCACAAGTGGACCGAAACAGGGCCCATGTGTTTCCGGGGCTGTCGCCAACACCGGCCCAGGTACCCGAGCTCGGTCGTCTCTCTCCTTTCTCTTTGTAGCTCAAGAAGGGAAAGGGCTGGCACATTGCGTTTGCGCCGCACAGTGTCCGAAGGTCACGGCTACCCACTAGTGTAAATAACTCTCTTTTGATTTTCTCTCTTCTTTCTTGTTTTGCAAAAAAGAAATATTTCTATGGGAACATATAAAAATGGGGACCTCCCCAAGCATAACACCCTAGGGTTCTTCTATTGGAGGAGATCCCTCAAAATACACTTAGAAATAAAAAGTTGACACTTAGATGATTGCTCTCTGGTTCTAGATTTTGAAAAGAACTTTTGTTTCCAGTTTTTATGGCTTTTTTTAAAAGAAGATTCAATGCATTTTTTAAAACTGATCTTTTGGATTTATAAATCTTTCATTTTCAAAGTCTTCTAAAAAAAATTGAAGCCTAGTCCTAGTTCAATTTAAGATCAGGTTTGGTTTTATTTACATTGCAACAACTAAAATTTGAAATTACTCGGAGTACTGGTTTTGTTGAACTAGTGCACAATGCTAAAGATAAAAGATTATGTATTATTTGTTGTGTATAATTGATCAAAACTAATAACCTGCGTCAAAAACAAGTCTTGGGTCTTAGCTTTATGCTATAGAGAGCATGGACTTCTTTAAAAGGGATATAAAAGGTTTAGGTTTTAGGAAGAGGGTGATTACATGGTCTAGATTCAAATTTAGTTATAGCAAAATTGTAGTCTAGATATCTCAAAACTTGACCGAAAATTCATAATAATGTTGGTCTAAACTTGTTAACATTGGTTTAAACCAACAATGTAAGAGTTATTGTATTTTGAATAAATTTTGTTATTGAAAATATTCAATAAGATATGTGAGCAATGGCAAATGCCACATTATTGGCTTGAACTTAAGGCGTTTATTTTTGCTTTCACATTGAAAACAATGTAATACTTTTGGAAACCCCATGAATGTATACATGTTTTTAAAATAAAAATTGTGTTCATAATATATTAAAATTCATCAAACATATGGACTTAATGTAAGTTCATTCATGATTATCACATTAAACAAATGTTGCTATAAGATTTCATGCAAATTTTGATATAGAAAATTTCAGTGACTATTTTTATTTTTATTTTATTTTAAACCATATTTATGCACGTCTTTCATTCATAATGTTAAAGCATCATGCCCAATATAATGGATAATAGTTTATTTTAACCTTTTTTTTTGTGCAAAATCATCTTTAAAAATTTAAATTGTTTAAACTTTCAACCAATACCTTAATTTTTGCTTTGCAAGACAATTTGTATATGAACATCATAAGAAAACTCATTTAGATTTTCTCATGATTTTAATTAATCACACAATTTCATTGGGCTTAACAATATGTTATTTTGTTTCACTTTGTTATGTAATATTGGTTTTATGAATAAATTGTTATACATTATCAATTGATTACTTTTGTCATTATCATGTTTAGCATATGCAACATCTTAATATGATCAAAATAATGTTGAAATTCATGTGTTACAATTATTTTTTTAAATATACATTTCACATGAAACAAAAATTTGGAAAAAAAACATTGTTTTACTAAATGAATAGATAAGGTTATTCAAAAAATGTATATGTATGTATATGTCTTTCACTTAAAATTACATCCAAAATGAATATTGATATATATATATTATAAATCAAATTAATTTTTATTTTCACTCAAATTCATTGTGTGGTAAAGATGTGTGATTTATTCACATCAACAAAATTGAATTGTTAAATCTTTTTATGCATGCCTTCATAAATTTGACATTTAAAATATTTCATTTTTTAAAAATAAGTCTTCTTGTATTCAATCTTTGCACATTGTATATATACTTTTAAGAGTTTTGATTTTTTAAAGAAGTTTTGGTCATAAATTTTTCATTAGAACTCATTCACAATTGATGATTTATAAAATCACAAACACATTGTTGATATTTGAAATCAACTTATTTTCAAATTTGATTAAACTTTCATAATCTTTAATCACATCACAATAACAATTTAGACCATTTTTTTTGCAACACTTAAGACATTTGTAACATTATCAAAAACATATCATATGTAGTTTTGTTTTTTTTTAATCACATGTACAATTCATTTCATATGTCATTTTTCACATCCCTTGGATAAGGACATGATATTCGTGATCAACAACTTTATAACAAGTAAAAAATTTAAATCATAATGTTTGATATTTTAACCATCAAACATCTATGGGTGAATGGAATTCCTTCATGTTACATTACAAATAATTGAATTACATCCCTTGTTTAACCCAACTTTTTCAAAGATGATTTTATTGTAGATTATGTCATCATGTGGGGCATTTAAGAAGTATGGACAGCATTAATGATTGTCATGCATTGATGCAAATCAATGTTTTAAACATTAAAAATAAGGCATAAAATGAAACATCTATAATCACATCATCCTTTTATGCTTTTGATTATGTATTTTCCTCCAATTATTAAATGCATAAATATGCAACATCAATTCAATAATGGGTGAAAATATGGTAAAGTATGTCACTTAATGATTTTTTTCCATAGGAGAAATAAAAATATATATTTAAAAATATCTTTGTTAAGGAAAATAGAAATGGAATTTGAAAATGTATTTTTTACTTTTAAAAAAACATTAAAGAAAGGAAAAAGGCAAAACTTGCCCAAAAATTTATTTAACAATTTGTTTGCTGAGCATTGGAGAATCATTTATTATAATTATTTAAACATTTGATCAAAATTCATGTCAAAATTCATTGTATTTTTTTCTTAATAACAATATTGGCATCTCATATATCATTAGTTGATTTATGGTTGCTTGCAAATTTATATGGTAATAAATGTGAGTTTTTTTTTTGAATTTTCATAAAATAATTATTATGTTAATTGTTGTTGCTATCATTTGTCATTTTGGTATTTGTCTTCTTCTATCCCTTGTATAAAACTCCTTTAATCTTCACTGTGATATGTCATATCACCTCAAAGGTAGCACTATTTTTATTGGATCATTTTTTTTTAGGATGAATTACTTATATTCTTTAAAACAATATCACTTAATGGAATTGCATGTTGGCCCGTTATGCAACTAATTGTAAGGTTTACAACACACATTTTAAAAATTATGTTTTAAACTTGACTATAACTCATAAATAACATAATATGAATTTACACAAGTAGGAATCCATACACCCATTATCAAATCAAGAAGCATTCAGTTAATAATGCTTCAATGAATTTTTAAAAAAAACTAATTAATGGTTTGTTCATAAAAATATTTTTGATCAAAGTGATCCTTTAAGTTTGAATTCATCATTTATTTGTTTTTAATTTTGATACAAATGACTATACATGGTTTTCTAACTATGATATACGTGTAACAAGGGAATGAATTATTTGCATGTTCACAAAAACATTAGTTTTAGATACAAATTTCAAAAGAATATGTTATAAACCAAATGTGGATTTTGTAAATGAACTTGAAATAGTTGGACCAAACACCTTTTGATCCAAATGACTTGAAAGATATTCAGTTTTATAACATTTGGTGTTAATTTTGGTTTTTGAACTTTATAAACATCCACCATCACTACTACCAAAATGGGGTGCAATTTACTAGTTTAAATCACTATGGGACCTTAAAAATGAAATAATTTCATTGCATTTTATTGATTTCATCATGTTGAAAGTTATTTCACTATAATATCATTATGTAAATATCATGTTTCATTACTACTTACATAATTCATTATTACAATTTATTATACTAAATAGGTTTATTTATATCTTTTTAAAAAATATTCTATCTATGTTACTTTATGATATACTTTATATTATTTAAATTATTTTAGTTATTTTAACTTATATTTTATGTTATTATAAGTTATTGTAAATTATTGTACCCTAAATTATTATATGTTATTTTACCTTAAGGTATCTTAACTAATTTATTATAAGATTTCAAGTTATTATAAATTAAATTATTCAACTAACTTTAAGCTATACCTTAGGTTATTTTATTTTAAATTAATATATGTTATTTCAAATTATACTTTAAGTTATTATAAATTATTTTATCCTAAGTATAATAACTTAAAATAATCTAAAACAAAAAATAATGACTTAAAGGCAAAATAACTTAAAATAGAAAATAATAACTTATGATTTTTAAAAAAATACCTTATAATATAATAACTACCAATAACCTATGATATTATAACATAGAATATCAAACAATAATTTATAATATAATAATCACCAATAGTTGTAATATAACATATAATAACCAACAATAATTTACAATACAATAACCATTAGTAACCATTAATAAAATAGCCATCAATATCCACCAATAAAATAACCAACAATGGCTTACAACGAAAGAATTAATAATAACCATTAATAAAATAACCACCAATAGCCACTAATATAATACCAATTAATAAACATCAATATCTAGCAATAGAATAACCACTAATAACCATTAATATAATAACCATTAATAAGCATTTATATCCACCAACAAAATATCCATCAATAACCATTAATAAGCACCAATAGCCATTAATAAAATAACAACCAATGACCATTAATAGAATAACAACCAATAACCATTAATAGAATAACAACTAATAACCATGAATAGAAACCAATTAATCGCCATCAATAGAATAACCATCAATAAAATAACCACCAATAACCATTAAAATAATAGGCATTAATAGCCATCAGTAGAATAACCACTAATAACCGTCAATAAAATAGCCACCAATAGCCATTAAAATAATAGGCACCAATAGCCATCAGTAGAATAACCACCAATAATTGTCAATAAAATAGCCACCAATAGCCATTAAAATAATTGGCACCAACAACCATCAGTAGAATAACCACCAATAACCATCAATAAAATAGCCACCAATAATCATCAATAGAATAAACACCAATAGTCATTAATAGAATAGCCACCAATAACCATCAATAGAATAAGCACCAATAGCCATTAATATAATAGCCATCAATAGTCATTAATAGTATAGCCACCAATAACCACAAATAAAATAACCACTAATAGAATAACCACTAATAACATTAATAAAAGAACAACCAATGACCATATATTAGAATTGCTTAGGGTTACCAAAAATAATCTAGGGTGAAATAATTTATAATAGGAAAAAACAACTTAAGGGGAAATAACCTATAATAACTTATAATTGCCAATAATAATATAAGGTGAAATAACCTTCAATAGTTAAAAGTAACTTATAATAACTACAAGTAGCCTAAACTAAAATAATTTACAATAGCCAAAAAAAACATATTATAGCCAAAAAAAACTTACAATAGTTGAAATTAGCCTAAGGTGAAATAAGTTAAAATAGCCAAAAGTAATTTAGAATAACAAAAAATAGCCTAGGGTGAAATAACAAAAAATAACAAAAAGTAATTAAAAATAACCATAAATAGCCGTAAATAATTTAGGGTGAAATAATTTAAATTAATGAAATAATCATATAATAATTAAAAGTAGCTTAATATAGGTAGTATTATTATATTAACAAAAAAAAATCCATTTATTATAAAAAAAAATTCAAAAAATGGTCACTGAAATGTTATTAAATAATGATGTTCATTTTTTTTTTCGTTCAAATGATTTTAAACTTTCGAAAGGAAATAAATGTAATTATGTACATTATTGAAATTTTTTAAAAAAATAACTGGAATCATTTCATTTGAACAAAATATCAATAAAATATGAATTTTCAAAGTTTATGTTTTTGTAATGTTTAAAATGAAATATTTGATAAATAGAATGGAATGTAACATATTATCACACACGTGCGGTCATTTGATGGTAAAGGGTGTTTGCCTCCAATCCAAAGGTCAAAGGTTCAAACTTCATGGGTGATGTCGTGTGTGGTTAACAATGGCATGTTGATCAAATATTTTCCTATCGAATTCTTATAATAGGTGCTTACGTTTATTACGTGGCCTACCTACCTACCTACCTACCTAGGTTAGGTTTTTAACCTAGCGTGTGTAATGACACGTGTTAATAAATAATAGGTTAAAAAAATCATGAAATTATCAATAATATTATGTATTAAATAATTAAAATTTAATTGATTTTCATATTAGTTAGTTAATTAAGTAGCAAGTGAATGGTTTGATAAATTTGTATTTCACTTGAGATTAAACTTGTTTCACTAGGTACTAGTGAAACAAGTCATTGTCCATAACAACTGGTCCTCGTTCAGTAAGGGGTTAAACAATTTCATTAGGTAAAAATGTCTAAATTCACTCAAAAATCTAGTGAAACCTAAAGTGGAATAAGATGCATTTCTTAGTAATGAACCTACATTGGGTTCCATAAAGATTTTCAAGATGATGTAGAGAAAGCCTAAGGGGTATATTAGTAAAAAAAATAGAGAATATGTGAATAAAAATATAGGGTGTAATATATTGGTTGTTGGGTAAAAATTATAAGTTAATTAATTTTTTAAATGTAAATTTTATTAAAATAATAAATTTAATTATAATGTAGGATATATAATAATATGTAATAATGGATTATAATTAATACAAGGTGACATCAATATGTATATATTAGAATATTAGATAATAATAAGGTGATAAAAAATAGATTGGACAATTATTTAATACCCCCTTGCCCCTATAAGTGGTTGTTTGGTGCACGTAGATCCCAAACTTTATATTAAATGTCCCCCTAAGAAAGAAAGTAACATCCTTTGGAAATGGATCACTATTTCCAAAGGATGAAATTTGGACATGTTTATAGATTTGGAAAAGGATAAAGTTTCCATTACATGGTTGCATGTGATGTCCAACATTCTATGTCCTAATAAAAAACATGTTGATGGGACAACATTTCTACAACATGTTAGACAAATGATGAGACAACATTAAAAAAACCCTTTGCAGAATCATTTTCAAGGAATAAATATCCAATTTCATAAAAATTAATATTTTAGAAGTCATGATGTTGATTATAGTTGCATCACCTTATCACCATGTGGCATGTCCAAGTTGTGACATGTTGACAATAGTTGGAACACCTTGAACCATGATTTGACAATGGTTGAAACATTTTATTGATCAATGACATGCTTGAGTTATGTTGACAATAGTCACAAGGCCTTGTTGTCATGTGACATGTCCTAAACATGATGTTGACAATAATTGCAACACTTTGTTGCCACATGGCATGCCCAAATAATGATGTTAACTATAGTTGCAATTAACCTATGTGGCATGACATATCATCATGGGGGACTGAGTGATGGTTAGTCACAAAAGTTAATGGTCCTGTCAATTAACCAATTCCACATCACAAATGTATACACAAATTGAAGAATACAGGTCCTTGTGTACTTCGTAAAAACACCATAACATGGAGATGGTCATGGGTATGCATGGCAAGATGTGGGCATAATGAAAACATCCCAGAAATAAGGCAACAAAATGCTTGTAGGTTGCATTGTAAATGTATAATTGTGACAAATTCCATCTTGGGATTAATGAAATAAAAGTTCAATGGAAATGTCAAGTTTTGATGGAGGAATGTAAAGAAAATGCACTAACCATGTGGTGATAAACTTTTAAATAAGCTCACAAAGCTTTTAACCAAAATTGGACATGGACCATATCAACAAGAGGAAAACATTTGGATATTCAAATGTAAGGTATGACAATTATAAAAGATATTGTTGCCTTCCTTACAATTTTCAATTAACACCATCTCTAATGTTGTTGCAACCCTAGCTTTGGACTCGTGACCAAGGCGAGGGCTTGCAAGGTTGAGGGCCAAAAAGGAAACATGGGAGTCACACTTCATGCTCCCAAGAGTGTAGGAAAGTGTGAGGGAATGAACCTTCACACTCCCAAGGGAGCTTCCACTTTGGGAGTTGGATTTTCAGTGGACTCTCGGTGGATTCCCGAATCTTTAGAGAGCGATTGCAGGGGTCAAAACCCATTGGATTAAGAAGTCTTCTATTATTGGAAAGCTCTTGGAACATAGATGTCTAAAATGGGTTCACATGACCCATTTGGACTCTTAAAACACATGTTATGGCCAAAAGAAGGGTTGGGAGTCAAATTGGCAATTTGACTATTGACCACTAAAAGTCGGGAATCACCCCAATTTCCTTGTGTGCAGGTGGCGCGCAATATACCGTTGGAAAGATCTCGATGAGGGCTACAAGTTTACTTCAAGCCTCATCTCAATCGAAAGTCTACACACAAAGTTATAGGCCCCCAAAATCGCGGGAATCCAAGCTGTGGGAATTTTGGGACTCCCATTTGGGAGTCTTGGGACAAAATGACATTTTGGTGCTAGTCCTATGGCCAGGCACAAAGTATACTATAAGGGGGAAGGTGATGGCTTCCCTCAAGTTCGGGCCATGGTGAGTCTTGTGAGTCTGATTTTGCTCGCGGCTTGTCCTAACACCAAAAATGCTCTAGCTACGCATTAACCAACTTGTTGTTTGGTTTTGTGCAAGTTTGTGTGAGTGATTGATTACTTGTCATTTTTCTTAGTCCCATCCCGAAGCTCCAACACACCCCTTTACCTCCAAAGTGTTGCGAGCCAGGGGGCATGTCCCCAATTCCTTACTTTTTCATTGCTTTCACTTCAAACTCACATTTGAATCTATTAAGTAGTTTGGGAGTGTGTCAAATGCAATTTGGAGATTGAACAATTCAAATGCAAACCTATTCCTCACCTTTGAATGCAAAAACTTGAACACACCATGCAATCCAACTTTACACCATATTCATTTTACAATGTCAACCCTAACAATTGAAAATTTGAGGCCTTGTTTTTAATGAATTACTCCATGTCATCATCGAAGCATCACACTGTTGTTGCATGTTGTTTTTTGCACTCCTTGTTCTTGCCATGGGAGCTTCATGCTCACATTCATTGTTTGCACATGGTCATAAAACCTCATCTTTCACAGTCATGGTATTTTTTCTTTTAGAAAAGCACTTTCAAAAAATGTTCACAACTTTGCACTTGCTCAAAAGCCCTTACACCCTCGTACATAGGCAAAACAAGTTGAGAAAAAACTTGAACTTGTTGAGGTTTTTTGTGAGTGGTGTTCCTTCACAAGAAAAATGAATATTGGGTATGAAATTAGTTTTTGCATTGATTTTGGTGCAAAAACTAGTTTCAAACCTTGTCATTTTCCTAATTCCATGTGACAATCTTCATTTTTATTCTCATCCCATGTTTGGCCCAATCAAGCCGTTTTTGTCCCTATTGTTGGGTACTTTCATGGATAACTATGTCAATGCAGCCCTTAAGGAACCAATTTAAGGGCTCCATATAAATGATAACCATTCAATTTAATTATAGGATAATGACAGCACTAGAAGGTCCCACCACCATGAGGGCAGTAGCCCGAGAGCCCTTACCCAAAAACTTTACGGCCCTTGTGCTCTTACCCAAAAGCATGGAGGAGCCAAAGGGATGCCATTATTCAGCATAATCAACGAGAAATTTTTTCATTCATCTTTTACTTTCTTCATCAACGAATAAATCAGAGCACAAACCTAACACATCATAAGAATTCTTCAACCACAAAGGATGCCTGGCAAATATTCTGCTTGACAAGGGATCTCCAAATACAAAGGAAAAACCTTGCCAACTCTTTCAGTACAGGGCATTTGTTTGCTAATTTGCTTACATGGATGTATTTTTTTTCTATATCAACCCAACACTTGGGCAAATATCCTCGGCCAAACCCTAGGGTAGCTTAAGTTGTTTAGTTTTCATTGCATCATCCCATTTTTAGATGAACAGAAAACTAAAAAAACGTGAGCTTTATAGAGATTA
>Ga0116228_10003781_pt1 | contig 13392 bp, 7 predicted proteins | sample S1TSphfallax_2_FD_89694 | JGI IMG/M metagenome (GOLD analysis project Ga0116228, IMG submission 89694) | Host-associated microbial communities from peat moss isolated from Minnesota, USA - S1T2_Fc - Sphagnum fallax MG | ecosystem: Host-associated > Plants > Peat moss > Unclassified | place: USA... | reverse complement strand
CCCAAACGTTGAAAGTTTTTGTCACATCATAGTTGTGGCACCAAAGAGGATTTCATGAATGCATTCAAGCACCCAAATGTTGAAGCACTCAAATGCACAAAGGTTTTTCATGTAAAAGGTATGATTGCATGATTTTGTTTTCAAGAAGTTTGTTGTAGGTTAGAGGTTAAAGCACCAAGCTTGTTAGGTTGAATAACAAGCTCATCTTTTTCATCATGACAATATGTTTGAGCTCGAATGAGCTTTATATAGTTCATTAAAGTGAGCTTTCCACAACTCATTCAAATTAGCTTTTCCATAGCTTGTTGGAATGAGCTTTTTACAACTTGTAGCTTGCAATTTGGTTATAACTTGTGAGTTGGTTTTAATTGTAATAGCTTGGTTGTAATAATTTGGTCACAACTTCAACTTGTTAAGGGTGATTGCACACTGCGATGTCCCAATAATTCTATCACATTGGCATTTTTTCATGTATTTCTTACATACTTTGAATTTTTGAAATATATTTTTCTTTGAAATATCAAAAAAAGGGTTTCACTTATGTAAAGCTAACACAATTAACTTTCCAATAATGGAAAAAACACATCAAGATCATGGACATTCAATAAGCAATGGACTTTTGAATTTTGGCGACAATTTTTGTCACACCTACAAAACACATGTGTATGGACTTTCATCTTATAATGTATTGGTCCCATGTATCTAAAACTTTGGGATCTATATCTATTTTTGTTTAAGAAACTAAAGATGCATTGAGGATGGAATATGATTTAAATTTATTATGCTATGGACTTTTCAAAATCCCAAAAACTATAATTATTTAAAAAGTCCTTTAAGCATACATCTTGAATTATCTTCTAGGAAGGTTTTTTAAATTCCTTATAACATCCTTAAATGACATTGGAATTGGGAAAATATGTTAATTTCAATAACATCTAAATACTCACATTTTAAGCCAATTTCCAAATACATTGTAATATGGACTTTGAAGGTAGTGCCCCATTACCATAAATGAGACACCTTGGTGTGCTTTCACCTTTAGGGTTAAAGATTTTGTGTAGGTTGGAGCTCTCTTACAAGACGAAGCTTGGTTGCAACTTACAACTTGGTTGTAGTAGTTTGTTTGTAGCTTGTAGCTTGTTGGTAGTAGTTTGGTTGTAACTTGCAACTTGGTTGCAACTTTTAGCTTGGTTATAACTTGCATTAATTAAGGATTATAGATTTTGTTGCAAATTAAAGCTCTATTGTGAATTGAAGCTTGGCTACAACTTCTAGCTTAGTTGTAACATTTTGGTTGTAGCTTGGTTAGAGTTTGGTTGCAACTTGTAGCTTGCTTGTAACATTTGGTTGTAGCTTACACCTTGGAATAGTTTGGTTGTAACATGCAGCAATTTGGTTGTAACTTACAGCTTGCAATAGTTTGGTTGTAACTTGTAGTTTGTAATAGTTTGGTTGTAACATGCAGTAGTTTGGTTGCAATTTGTAACTTATAGCAGTTTGGTTGCAACATGTAGCTTGTAGCTTGTAATAGTTTGGTTGTAGTTTGTAGCTTGTAGCAGTTTGGTTTTAACATGTAGCTTGTAGCTTGTAATAGTTTGGTTATAATGTGTAGTAGTTTGGTTGCAGTTTGTAACTTATAACAGTTTGGTTGCAACATGCAGTAGTTTAGTTGTAGCTTCTAGCTTGTAATAGTTTGGTTGTAACATGTAATAGTTTGGTTACAACATGCAGTAGTTTGGTTGTAGCTTGTAGCTTATAGAAATTTGGTTACAATGTGCACCAGTTTGGTTATAGCTTGTAACTTGGAGCATGTAGCAATTTGGTTGGAGCATACAATAATTTGGTTGGAATGTATAGTAGTTTGGTTATAACTTGTAGCTTATAACAATTTGGTTACAATGTGCACCAATTTGGTTACAGCTTGTAACTTAGAGCATGTAGCAATTTGGTTGGAGCATATAACAATTTGGTTGGAATGTGTAGTAGTTTGGTTGTAGCTTGTAGTTTACAACATCGCCCATTGTTATTTGTACTACACAGATGTTCCAAATCCTCCTTTTTGTGACCTGAAAATGTTGGCTTCCTTGAATAATAAAGCCATGGAAAGTGTTCAAAAGGAACACATGACTGCATTCCATAAGAGGTTGCATGTTTGTGACCCCACATTTGGCACTTAATTCCTTCAACAAGTATAGGTCCATTATAACATGAATCTTGATCTTGAAATGATGATGAAGAAGCTACAACTCCTTGTGTCTTTGCAAGTGAACAATGAACAAAAGGTATTTTGGCTAAACCATTGGAACTAGTCACTGGTTTTAAAGGTTGCTAAATGCCATTTTTGATAAATGGCTCCACAAGGCAACTTTTTGGTTTTAGGTGCCATGTTGGTTTTTTTTTTATCGTACAATGAAAAAAATTCTATGTTATTCTCAATGGCCCTTCATGTTCATGGCTTTTTTTTGTGTTTTCATGGTAGTTGGGAGTGGAGGCCAAGAAACTCTATAATAACATTTTGACGAACCTTGGTGTTTCTATCCTCGAAAATGTCAAGGTTCAAAGTCTTGAAGATTTCATAAGTCACTAGAAGCTTGAATTGTGGGAAACTCTATTTTTTTGTGAATTCAAGTTCAAGGGTGGAATCCTCATAAACCAAGATTTGGTTTCAATAGACTAGTGGTGAAAACATTTTGAAGTGGGTAAATTATAGGTAACGAATAAATCTTCTTTGTAACCACCACATTTGTTTCCATCTTCCTAACTAATTTCGTACTTGGTTTCAACATTAGTATTCTCCACATTAAATTCAACTTCCTTGTAACAAGTATTTCTCGCATGTTCTCTTGGCGAAGGAGGCCATTTGCAACCTCCCTCCCCTTTTTAGGATGTGGTGCAATCTTAAAGCTGAAAACACCATGTATAAGAAGGATCTTTTGAAGGAGTGGTTGACTACCCATTTTGCATTTTGCAGGTGGTACTTAGATTGCCCAATTAATAGTATCCTAAAGTTGAAGTGTGGGTTAAAGGAAAAGTTTGAGGATTACCACCTCAATTAGCCTACTTCAACTAATTATAGTTTCAGGGGTGGCAATAAGAGCCACAATGCCAAGAGGTCCAAGAAGACTAAAAACTAATTGGCTAGGCTTTCAGGTGAGAAATTGAATGAGGAGGATCTTGAGCAAGAGGAGTTCGTTTTAAACCAAGAAGCTCCATAATCTCAGATCGTTCATCGAAGGAGGTGACTTTTCAATATAAACGCAAATCCTAGTTTGGATCTTCTTCTAAATCCCATCCTAGATCCCACTTTGCAAGATTCTGGATGTGGGGAGCCTACTCTCCTCATTGTTGAAGTTCCGTTGAACTTGCCAATTCCTCTTATTTCCAAACCTCCCACTATTGTCATGTTTTGGAACTGTCACATAAATAACTATGTGTATGGAATTTTGCAAACAAATACATTGTTGACAATGGTTTAGTTCTTGTTTTCCATGATGATGATTTCATGTCTTGAGGGAAATCAAGTCTTTCTTGGAAACCATTGGATATGAAATCCATTCGAAATGGTTAGTTATCAATACTTTGCCACAAATGAATAGTGAAATCAAGGGGAAATTGGTAATTCCTATCTTTATTTGTCTCTACATTACATTTCATTTTAGACAATCATGTTTTACTAAATGTTTTCATTCCCCACCTTGCAAACCCGATTGAGTTGGGCGACTATTTTTGTTCATTAAATGAATGGTTTCCAGTTTCAAGAAAATCACCCAAAGATGTTGAGGCTTGGTGTTTCCTTGGGTGAAGATGATATATGTATTGATGTTGAAACAATGGAGAAGTCTAGCACATGTATCCCATTCAAAAGACGTTAGGAGATGCATGTGTCCACATTAAGGTTATAATTAACTTGTGCAACCCTCATGGTTCATTTGTTGTCAACATGAATTCATCCATTGATATGTCTTTGTGATTTTTGTTTGCAAGCTAAAATCACAATTTGTGTTCCTTCAAGATTCAAATCTTGGTTTTCTTAATTATTTTGCAAAGAACTACATTTGAATTTGTTAGTCTATTGGTCGTAATTTTTTTGTGTTGGAACCAAATGATGATGTTTATGAAGAGGTTGTCAAACTTCTTTTGGAGAAGGCTAAACCTTAGGTTGAGACTAGCTTGACTGCTTGGGTGCCCCCAAATTCACTAGTAAAAAAAAGAGCACAAGTCAATCTCAATTATGAGTAAGTTAACATTCATCATCTTTGAATGCATCTTCTTTAATTGTTTTTCCTTAACATTAGAGGCTAATGTTATGTGTGTCTGTAGAAATATCCAACCTAATCGTTCTCAATTCATCCCATTTTATGCTCGGAATGACTTTTTCCCAAACCCCCCTATGAGCCAATCCTAATTACTTGAATATGCTAAGGACATTGCTCAACACATGGCCTTTTTACCCTCTCCGAAATCATTTAGTATGAAGAGAACATACAACATTGGTGTCTTAGAGCTTATTGATTATGAGGCAATAGAGAGTTTGGAATAGAGTTTCATTTGCAATTTCCATTATTTGTTTGAATATGTTGTTGGGGTTCATTTTTTGGTACTTGGTTTTTTTCTTGAATTCTATTTAGGATCTATTGTCATTCAATATTATTCTAATGTTTTGTTTCCATCATCTTCTTCACAAACAAATTGTTTTCATATAAAATAATTTCAATGCTTCAATACTTTCATGTGGTAAAGACCATTGCAAATATGTATCTAGTCACCAAGAATCAAGAACAATGATTCTTCAATAACAAATCCATATATGAATTATTTCAACATTTCAATTAAAATTGAACTACATTCCTTGCATTTGTTTTTTATTTTCCTTAAATTAGTACATTGGTTTTAAAGATTTTGTTTCATTTTCATTATTCCATTGGTTGGAATTAAAATAATCTTTTTTTGTTTTATTCTCTCCCCCCTATGGTCGGTGTTGACCATAAGGGACAGAGTATGTCACTCATCCAAATTCAATTTTTATTTCCTTTATAGTTATAAAAAACCATTATCTCTACTATTGCATATATTTATCCGGTCTTCAAATATTATGAACAATTATTATTGAATGACAAATCCATATTTTTAATAATTGACACATTTCAATTAATCAAACTTATATTTAAATCATTTATAGAAATACGTCCTTTTAACTACATTTTTATTGAAATAATGAATGCGGTGACATATATGGGCTCCTTCTAAATGAAAACTTACTTGGATATCCTTAAATGGATCATTATTCTTGGATTATTCACCCCCACATTTGAGACTTCAACATATTCAATCACTAATTGAGAATAATGTATTATTATTGTATCATCATTGAAATTAAAATTTCTTTTTGTTTAATTGTTTAATTTTTTAGTTGTCTACTTATCAAAAAATTATCTATTTCCCCCACTATGCCATTTGCTTTTTCCGTCATTTAATTTAAGGTAAGATTTATAGTAAAAGGAGTGATTTATAAAAAGGTTGCTCTCTCTAACCCCCTCCCCCCTATGGGTTGGTGCCGACTATAGGGGATGTTGTTATGGTTTATGGAAATGATTCCATCGAACAATGAAATGTTCAAGTCATCAATGCTTTTTCCCATGCATTCAAATTATTTATTCAAAGACTTTCTAATCATTTATTTATTTCATATGTCACATAGAATGTGATAACCTTCCTCATTGGTTTATGAAATAATTCATATCCATTAGGCCCTAGTTGATTTGTCCCGACGTTCTTTCGAAATTTTGATTTCTATTTTCAATGTTTTATTAAAATTTTTGAGGTCATTGTAATTCCCCACCTAAGGTTGGCATTACCTAGCTTCCAACTAACAACATGCTTAAAGAAGCAACTGAAAAAATCACCATGATTATATGGAGAACTAGATCCCAACATAAATTTTTTTTTGTCCACTCACCATTCATCCTTCATGGTGCAATGGTGGGTGTTGTCTCATTGTGGCCCTCATACCATGAATCCAATGTTTCCATAGAGGTGTTATAATCTCAACCAATTGCAATAACCATGTTCCTTTTTTCTTGGACATGTTTATCATGGTTTCCATTCAGCTCAATAACAACATTTTTTTAAGAAAACAACTTTTCCAATCTTCAATTCTCTTGTAATTGAATCTTAATTGTTCTTGAGACCTTTCCATTGTGTTATTCTATTTTAAATACTTACACCCATTTTCAAATTGCCAACCTTTATTCACTATCATCATTTATTTGTGGGTGTTCATTCACGCTCAACCTTCGCTTACACACATTGGGAGGATATAGCTATTTCATGATTACATTCCCTTGTCCACTATTCAAAATATGTTTCTTTCAATGGGCATTGAGTTGATTCAGCTATGACATTAGATCTAGTCCATTATGTAACTATATCCATAAACTTTTTCATAAGGCTCCGATGTTCAAAACTTCCAATTTCAAAGGATGTTGTAGATATTGTTGCTCTTAGTGTGTCATAAATTCCTAGACATTGGAATTAAATAAATTGTGTGCACTACAAATTCCAACTAAGTCCACCCTTCTAGTCAACAATAACTGATACTTGTATGTTTTTTTTTGTTGAATGCAATTGATCCTCAAAAATAGTACATAAATTACTCTTACTCAATCACATATGTCATTCTATGTATCTTCACAAAAAATATGGAACACATACTTACACAACTTTACACATCTTACACCATCAAAAAATCAAGCATCATGATTCTTAAGCCATTACATGCTATTTTTTGCATGTTGTGTTTTATCATGACAAATCTATCACTTTCCTCCTTGTTCAAAATAACGACAGTGTCACCAAACTTTGGATTGGACCTTATATTAGACTTTCAACTAGACCTCATTTATTCACCACAGTAAAAAGGTTCAATAAAATATTCATTAAACTATTTTATTTATAAAACAATTCCACCCATTGAAAAATTACAATGAAAAATTACACTAGAACAATTTGTAACTATTTCTTAACATCTTCTCATCTAACTACAACTATCTTTCCTTCAATTGATTTCATATCTGAAATCAATTTCTTTCTTGCATTATATTCATTGTAATCTTCAGGGAACAAATTGCATTCTTCACAACAACACATTTTGAGTTTTGCAATTAACCTTTACAACACTAATCAAGAATGACATATGTGACTAGTGATTAAAGTGAGTTGCTAAACCCATGTTGTTTCACCCATTTAGTCACAAGGGACGCTTAATCACAAAGCCCAATCGTTTTAACAACTAGGATTTTAAATTTTTCTTATAACAACGAAATTTCATGTCATCATTAACCTTGGTATGACATGTAAAGTGCATGCCATCTCAACTTAGTCATTTTATTCAACTAAGTGTTATAAAATACACCTTGATGGATGGATGATATCTTTCAAAAATCTATAAACAAGTTATGAGTCATTGCACATGACCAAAAATCAACCTAGTATAGCCCATGTAGCTAGCATAGCCAAAGTCAACCTAGCTTAACCTAGTTTAGTTTGCCTAGCCAAAAATCAACCTAACTTAACCCAATTAGGTTAGCAACATATGTTAAGCAACCTAGGTTACCTAATTTAAGCCAAGTGGCCTAGGTATCATAGGTTGCAAAAATGAAAACGTGAACCCCTCATTTTCACTTTGGGGTTCAAGTTCTCATCCATTGCACTACCACATTTTAAAATGTTAATTGATATTAATTAATATTCAACACAAAGTTATAAAGTTGAAAATTTTTAACCTTAAGTTAACCTTGGCCACCCTAAGTTGACCTAGGTCAATGAACCTATTACATATTAACCCAACCTAGACCTAGACCTCCCTAGGCTGACTTAAGGTGAATTAGTTTGTCAATGTATACTACTTACTAACCTAACCTAGGTTAACCTAAGCATTCTTAAACTTTTTAAAAAAAAACCTAGGATAATTATGTCACATCTAATTGCACAAACTTGAAGTGATTACAAACTTGATAAAATATTTTGTAATGAGGCTACCTAGTTTGACTTGGTAAAAAAACTAAAGCCAGGAACCTAGGCAAACCTACCTAGGTTAACCTATTCGAAGTATATTTAAACATATTAAATGTACATAGTAAATTTTTTATGTTTAGTTAAATAACTTACAATGTAGTCTATATTATGAAGTAGGTTTTTATTAAATAACCTACATGAACATAGGCTAACTTAATAGGTATGTTAACCTAAACTAGTGCATTTAGTAGTTAAAATATCAAGGAGTTATATGTCATCTTTTTCAAATCAACTATTAATATCATAGTCATAATTATAAGTTAACAATAGATTGTTTGTACACATACACATGCATGTGAATTCATGAATTCAAAAACCTCTTGGCACACAAAAAATTATGGCATACCATGACAAATATGGTGCCACAAATTCAAGACACACAATAACTTATGATGTCACAAGAAATCACAAATTGCCATGAAAATTTGTTACACCTTGTTGCCAAATGGCATGCCATGTCATCATCACATGGAAGACCGAGTTGTTATTAATCACAAAGGACAACAATATTTTCAATTAGCTAATAAATGAGATTAATTTATCAAATCAATGACATGAATCATGATGTTGACAAATAAGACCACATCACCTTGTTGGCATATAGCATGCCATGTCATCTTTATTTGATGGAGTGACGGAAGAAGGCATGGCACCACAAAGGACAACAATACATGATATATATCATGCAATCTCAACACAAGCAACATTGCTAGCTAATGGGGGTGACTCCATCGCAATGACCCAACAAAGACATCCAAGCTAAAAAGACTAAGCATATTGTTAAGTTGGAATATTGGAAGGTAAAGGTTAATTTAATTTGTCAACTAGTGTTTATTGAAATTGGGCCATTCATGTTGGAACCTTCTTGATTTAAAGCTTGTGTATTCAAACTTGAAGTTGCCAATATGATTTAGTCAATTTGAAGACCTAATATGGAATTTGATGGGTTTGGGGATTAAACTTGTTGGTTATAGTCAAATAGGCCTACAAGGGAAGATAAGTAAGGCGATGCAACCTTGATCGCTAGGGCAATCCAAACCATTATAATGGCCTATACACATTCCACCCAAATTTGAGTGGAAATAGCTAATGGTTGGGACCTAAATCACTAGAATTGGTTGCATGGAAGTCTATACAACAAAATTTTGAAGATGGACATTATATTGCACATCGTAAAATAGATTTGAATTATTCATTTGCCATATTAAGGGCAATATTTCCCTAGATATATGGGATGATTTTTAAATAATCGAAGCTATGTATTACCAACATGGTAATTGATTCCCAAATTATTGCACAAGGGTGTAGTATATAGTGAAAGAACATTGGGTGTGCAAACTAAATGTGGGTTGTTTAGTGCCACCATTTTAAAATTCTAAATCAATTTAATGGAAATACATTTTCCTTTTAGCCCTATGTTGGTGGATTGATGTTCCATGTAGTTCATTTGCGATATGTAGACAACACAAATCATTGGCATAATCCACTAAGTTGTTCATGAAACATCCCACTATTAAAACCACTACAGTGACAATGGCATGCACAACTAAATAATTATTAGAATGGATCAATGGTTACCCAAACCATCTCCTTTATTAGTTGATGAATGTAAACAAGGTAGTCTTTACTTGATGAAACTTGTAATGATGGCCTAGATAATATTGCAAAGAAAACCTAAAGGAATCACATTAGATGTGGAGTTTTGAAATGGTTACAATTTAAAATGTGAAACCATGTATAATATGGTTGTATAATGCATGAGCATCCTATTTGAAATACATTAGATGTCATGCACATTGAATGCAACATTTTAGAGAGTCTTTTGAAATATTTGTTTGGGGAATGAGACATGATGGGGGTGCGTAAGGACTTCAAAGAACTAGGCATCAAGTGACATTTGTGGCTCCACATAGGTAAACTTTTGGCCCCATAGTCCTTGTAGAACTCCCACCAAATAGTTTGTAAAAACTCCACCATGCTAAGTAGTCAAAACAAATTCAGTATTTTGTAAAAACAAAACTAAAAGCATTGAAGATTCAAATGCAATTGTAAGACTCAAAGAGTCCTTACAATATATTGTAGAATTTTACAACTAGAAGTAAACAATCATACACTCATAGCCCATGCCATTAAAATCAAAGAAAATGATGCATGTAAGCCTACCTCCTTGGCATAGTAATGACATTCTTCATTTTGCACTTTAAAATTCGCGAATTTACATGGTAAAGCACCTTGTCAAAACATTCCTGGGGGCGAATGTTTACCAAATGTTCACCGGTTGATCTATAAAATTCGTGCTTTTTTGGGCTTCCATAACATTCCCGCACCAAGAATTTCATAACTATGCTCCTTGGGCTATGAGTATTGATCAAATAAGTTTCAACAATTGAACATAAATTTATACAACCACAAACATTATGTGAAAGTTTTTATAAAGGTTCAACCAATTTGAATGCTTAGTTTCGTCTCCACAAGGAGTCAAGTAAACATTTGTTTATGCAAGGAGCTAAATACTTTGAGTGTTTAGTTTTGTTTGTGCAAGGAGTCAAGTAATTTATGTGCTTAACTTTATTTGTGCAAGGAATCAAATAGTTTGACTACTTCCAATCTATTTTTTTACAAGGAATCAAGTAGTTTCAGTGCTTGATTTTGTTCATGCAAGGAGTCCAACAGTTTGATTGCTTGGTTTATTTTGTGCAAGGAGTCAAGCAATTTGATTGCTTGGTTTATTTTTGTGCAAATAGTCAAATAGTTTGATTGCTTGGTTTATTTTTGTGCAAGGAGTTAGGTAGTTTAACCATTTGGTTTTGTTTGTGCAAGGAGTCAAATAGTCTCATTACTTGGGATTTGTTTCCATAAGGAATCAATCACTTTCATTGTTTTTTTATTTTATTTTTTACAAGGACTCAATAAGTCAAACATTTTTGTTAGACTTTCAATCCATACAATTTTCCTTCCAATGTCATTTGTTTCCTCCAATGTGTAGCCAATGTTTTATGGATACACGTTTCCTTTTGACTTCTGCATGGCTCTTAGAACTATCTTGCATAATCATTTATGGATACATGGCTTCTTTCTAATTGTTAGTTAATATTTTCTAGATTTAAGCTTCCTTTAATTGAAAGTTGTTGCCTCCCAGAATGTAACAAGGTTTTTTTTTTGCATAGAAGGCACCTTCAATTGCATTTGGTCTTTTCTTAGAATTATTGAATGTTTTCGAGGATATTATGTATTTTATATCCTCCTAGAAATGCATTAGTCAAACGATCAATGTTTTCCTTCAATTGTAGATTGTTTCCTCTTGGATTTCAATGATTATTTTAACAAAAATAGGTCCTTCAAATGGCATTTGTTGCCTCCCATTTAACTTAGTCCTTGATGTTTTTTGGATTCAAGCCTTTTTTAATTAAAGGTTATTGCCTCCTATAATGTAATAAGGTTTTGTTTTTACATAGAAGGTGCCTTCAATTGCATTTGATCTCTTTTTAGAATCACTGAATGTTTTCCAAGGATATTATTTATTTTATTTCCTCCTAGAAATGCATTAATCAAACAATCAATATTTTTCTTCAATTACAGATTGTTTCCTCTTGGATTTCAATGATTATTCTAACAAAAATAGGTCCTTCAAATGTCGTTTGTCGCCTCCCATTTAATTTGGTCCTTGATATTTTTTGTCCATTCGGGCCTCCTTTAATTGAAAATTGTTGTTTCCCAAAATGTAACAAGGTTTTGTTTCTGCATAAAAGGCGCCTTTAATTGCATTTGATCTCTTTTTATAATTACTATATGTTTTCAAGAATATTATATATTTTATTTCCTCGTAAAAATGCATTAATAAGGCAATTAGTATTTTCCTTCATTTACAATTTATTAATTCCTTTTGGATTTCAATGATTGTTCCCACCAGCTAAGTTTTTCAAATGTCATTTCTTGCTTATCATTTAATCGAGTTAATTTTTTTTGGATTCAAGCCTCCTTTCATTGAAGGTTGTTGCCTCCCAAAATGTAATGGGGTTTATTTTTATGTATAAGGCATTTTCAATTGCAAGTTGTATCCTTTAATAATGAAATCATGTTTTTAAGGTCATTATATTTTATTTTATTTCCTCTTAGAATTGAATTAGTTACGCAGTTAATCTTTTCCTTCAATTGCAAATAATTTCGTCTTGGATTTCAATGACTATTCTAATGAAGATAGGTCCTTCAAATGCCATTTTTTGCCTCCCATTATTTAGTCCTCAATCTTTTTTGGATTTAAGCCTCCTTTAATTGAAGGTTGTTACATGCCTTAGGCCAAAAAGGAACAAGGTTTTTTTTGCATAGAAGGCACCTTCAATTGCAAATTGTATCTTCTTGGAATTAAATCATGAAGGTTCTTGGATCACTCAAGTTCTAATAGTGACAAATCTTCTCCCCTTCTATTGCAATCTTTGATTTCTTAATCTATCAAACTTCTGAAGCTAAAATGAAGGCTCTAATGTTTGAAGTTGTGGATATGATGTTTGAGTCCCATTGTTTCATATTCTTTTGATTTAGAGTTCAGCCCTTAAGGTCAAATACATAAACATGTTCCTCACATTTAGTCAATGAGTTTTTAAACAACCCATTGGTATCCATGGGGATGTTATGGCAATTTGTTAATACCATTAAGTATTGATGTTGAAGGTTTCTAAACATCTATTCTTTTTATTCTTAAAATATATTTCAAAATTTTGGGGGATATTGTGCTCTTTTAAGGTGTATAAAATCATGTTTTTGGGGTCATGCATACTTTGTTTCCTCCTAGAAACTAATTAGGCAATTACTTAGTCTTTTCTTTCATGAATTGAAGATTATTGTATACCATTAAATGGCAGTGATTTTTTCAACCAACATAGGTCCTTAGATACCCAATTGTTGCTTCCTAAAACTCAATCAATATTTTAAAATTTGGGCCTTCAATAAAATTGCTACCTCCCATCATGTGCGAATGTTTTTTGCATGTACAAGCACCTTTAATTGCAAGTTGTCTCTTCACATAACTAAATCAATCTTTTGAGATTACCTATTACTATGGGGTACATTCACAATAAAAGGAGCCAAGGAAGTTGTTGACAATGCTTAAAACTACACTTACATTACTTTGAAAAATCACCATTAATTGTCTTTAATGAATTATTTATCCATAACTTGTAGTTGTGTTTTGGTGTTCATGAAATTGAACTCTTATGAATTTGGAGTCATTTCTTTATATTATTAGAATCCTTTGTCATACACAAAACACTTGTTGATAAGGTCCTTTTAAGGACTCTAAAATTTGAATGTGCTTTTTGTTAT
>Ga0116228_10003780_pt1 | contig 13392 bp, 17 predicted proteins | sample S1TSphfallax_2_FD_89694 | JGI IMG/M metagenome (GOLD analysis project Ga0116228, IMG submission 89694) | Host-associated microbial communities from peat moss isolated from Minnesota, USA - S1T2_Fc - Sphagnum fallax MG | ecosystem: Host-associated > Plants > Peat moss > Unclassified | place... | reverse complement strand
ATTTGATGTGGTCTTCTTTCATGGTCTACAAAGGCCCAATGAATTGGAAACTTGGAAGAGAACTTGGGCAAGCCGCACCAACCCTCAAGATTGTTGGGCTCAAAATTGGTTGCCACATGACTTGGGTGGAAACGTACGAGTGCTAGCATTGTCGTATGATTCATGTGCTGTACAAACTGACAACAAGGGACACATTGAAGATGTGTCTGAATTAGGAAGGAACATACTTCAAACCCTTGTGTTCAGGTTTTTTTCTCAATCATTGAATCCTTGTTGTGTGTAGGTGTACAGTCAACATATTCATCTTTTTACATTCATGCAAAGGTGGCTTTGTGCCATTTTCTTCCTAAATTGAAAGGGATGTTTTGATGAACAGTGGACCCTAGATGCTTCATGAAGAAGTAAATTACTTGTTGGGATTGTCATGCATGTCAAGTATGTATAAACTTGTTATGAAAACTCTTATCTTTTCCCATTTCGATGTGGATAGGTCCATGCACTTGTAGCAACTAAAATGAATGTGTTTTTGTATTGACAGTAGCAGGTGGAAGTTGGGTCAACGATGTGGGTTTGTTCTTGTAGGCCACTGTTTTGGGGGTCTCATTATCAAAAGTCTGGTGGAGGAGGCAAATAAGAGGGTGTATGGTAGGGCAAGCAATGTGATTGATGAGCAATCCAAGAGATTTGCCAACAAATTTCTCAAAAATCTCAAAGGCATTGTGTTTTATGCGGTTCCCCATGCTGGATCAGAGCTAGAATCCTACTTCAAGAGATGCAGCTCAAATTGGTCAAATAAAATCTTTGGAGTGAAGCTGGCTCGATTCATGGAGAACCTTAAACCACATCAAGCCAGGATGGAAAACTTGTCCACTACCTTTGACTCTATCATGAATGGGTTGCGGGTGAATGTGTATGCTTTCATGGAAGGAATCCCTACAAAAGATGCGGTGAGTAGTGAATAATACACATCTGAATATTTGCATCCATATAGTTGGAAATTAAATGAATTTTGCACAACCCTTTCAACCATTGATGGCCTTGGAAACTATACAAAATTCTTGGTTTCTTGTTTCCGATACACATTTATGTCTTGGAGATGGATGTAAAGGTAGTAATGAGTGTCACTGATTGGGCCCAACATGCAAAATTGGAATGGTCTCATAGGGATATAGGTTGGTGGAAAAGGCTGGAGCACAGAGATTAGCAAGGGAAAACTATTATCTTGTTGAGGATGGTGACCATTTTACCTTGTGCAAACCTCTTATCAAGGAACATCCAAGCTATGCTAAACTTTTGGATTTTTTAAAGACTTGTCAACATCAGGTAATTTATCACATGATTTTGTTAAAGTTCCACCTTTTCACTAGTCAAAACTTTGAATTATGAAGATCTTAGTCAATAATTATCCATCCTTACATGAACATGGATTTGTGGAATTCCAAGGTTGGGGTTCATTTCTTTACATCGTGTGTTGTATCCATTGTTTGTATAGCTTTGTTTAGTTGTTTGTCACTAGGTATGTTTAGTTGGTTAAATTGGAAGGTGTTTATGAACCCATAATTGGCAAATAACAAGCATGACCTTCCATATTTTGTAAATTTGTCACAAATTGTAGTTAACCCATGGGTCGTTGATGGCATATGGTGACTCAAATCCTTTTTTGTATGTGTTATTCAAAGAAGCACAAGGTCAAAAAAGTCCTTGGAGATGACATGTTTTGATACATCCAGAGTTGTTTTAGTAGAATGTACTAGAAGTGTGTACATATGCAGGAGAAGGTTCCACATTAGAAGGTTTTATAAAACTAATTTAACTACCATTATTGGATGTAGGATTCATTTAAAGATAGTATCATTCAAAGTGCTTTTCATCGCAAGTTTCGCTTTTATAAGGAGCCTACCCAATTGGTTGAGAAGCTATTGCAAAGTTTGAAAGAAGGAGGTGAAACAACTATTATAGTGCATGGGAAATTTGGATTTGGGAAGACAGCCTTGGTGGAATATGTGAGGCAGAAATATGCCATGGATTTAGATGACACTTTTCTTGGGGGAGTATTTCAAATGAAGTATGGCCAGGACTGTGATATAATTGCAAGTCAAGGAAAGCTCCTAGGACAACTTATGCAACTTGGCAAGGTAGGCCCATTCTTTAAAACAATCCCACAAGGTGTAACAATCTGATAAGACATATGGAGCAATTAGTATCTCGATTGGATGTTTGAACTTCTTTTAGCACCAATTTTCAACTTTGCATTTCAACTTGTTGATGAAATTAAGTCAAATACATTTGTTATAATTGGAATTGGGAAATGGCAATATTGTTGTTTGAAATTGGTAGGCTACGTTGCCTCTTTATAATAGCTACCTTATTCACCTTACAAAGTAGTGAGATAAAGGAGATTGTGATTTTCTTTTTGACAACTTAATAAAATGGGTACTTGCAGGTAGGGGTTCTTGAAACATCATCGTATATGGATGTTCTTAGCATGCTTCAAGAGGAGTTGGGTAAACTTGGTGGAAATTGGCTACTAGTGGTGGATGACGTTTGGAGCAGCAGATTGATTGATGAATCTCCTATACCAAGCAACAAGGGGTGCAAGTTGCTAATCACTTCTAGGTTTCCATTGGAAGGACTACCAGCCATTCGGATTAAGGTGGATGAACAGAGCAACGAAGATCTTGCTGCAAAATTACTCGCAAGCAAGGCTGCAAACAATCCAAAGGAAACGAGATTCCCTCAAGGATGTGAGGTAAAAACTCTTTCACATGATTATTTTCCAAATGCTTGTAAATGAATGGAGGCTCCAATGCCACATTCCTCTATCTAATTGTTTTAACTATGTTCAACATAATTGTCATGGCTTTCCATTGGCCCATAATGACCAACATTGTGTTAAGATGTAGGATTTAGTTTGAACTACTTGTCCATTTTGTGTTTTTTTGTCTTCCCTGTCTTTCAATGCTTATATGGAGGTATTCTCTATCTTGAAGGATATGATTTTGCTTGGATCTTGTTAGCTTCAATGGACAATATGGAGATTTCAAGAGACTCATCAAAGTTTGTATTGACGCAGGATGTAGCGAAAAAGATTTTAAACAAGTGCTCGGGATGCATGTTGGCTGTTTCAATTTTGGGTTCAGTTTTGTCTGAAACTTCAAAAAATGAAAGTGCGTGGGAAAAAGTGTATGCACAATTCAAATATTATGCAAGTGTAGGAGAGTACACCCCACATGATTACAATGGGACAATCTTTGCAGCAATTGATCTAAGTTTGGACCATGATCAAAACAAGATGTTCTCTAAGGACCTTATGTGGAATGTGCTTCAAGCATTGTCACTTTTCAAGAATGAGCAGGGCCCTCCAAGTTGTGTAGTGAAATTGGCATGGAAGAGCATGCAACTTGAAGGAGAAGCAGAATATTTTGAAGCTGTGGTCAATAGTCTCATCCACAAGAACCTCGTTGATGTATCTGAAGAGGAATATTTGAGATTGAGATTGCATGACTTGGTGGTGGAATATTTGGAATTGAAAAAGCCTATTGATTTAGTCACTATTCTTTGTGATCAAGAAGGGAAATTGAAGCAGGGAAGGGAGTTGTTTGCCATCTTCCTAGCAATTTATGGCAAGAAAAATGTTAAGACTCATGTCAAATTGTTGTTAAGGCAAGCCCATGTTGTCTTCGATGAAATATCAAAAAGTTTTAAATTTTGGCTTCATAATTTGTTGGATAGTGATGCTGAAAATGCAATTCTTGCAGTATTTCAAGTCTACAAGGCAACACAACAAGATGCAAAGGCTCTTCTACATTTGATGCATGGTGGTGTGTATCGAGCATTGAGTGCAGCTCGAGTTTTGGTTTTTCTTATGATCAATGTTGGTGCAGAAAACCTTTTGGTTGATGGAAACATTGAAAATTTTGTATGCCTTTTCACACATCATTTACAAGACAATTCTTGCAAAAACTTTCCCATGTATTGGGTCGAATTATTGGTGCAGCTGGCAAATTGTAGGGCCTTTGCAAAAAAGATAATATGTCACAAGCCCCTACTTATCTTGATAGTTGAGGGGATCCAAAAAGATAGTTATGTTTTGGGATATTTGCAAAGCCTTGTGGCATTGATCCTATATGTGCAAGGGATCAGGAACACAAGGTCAGAAGAGAATCTTCTTGAAGAGGATAAGGATGCGATGAGGGAGCCAATGAAGGCATGTGTGCTAGAGAACACATGTGTATCACATGTTGTTTTATACCATGGGGAAGATTGTTCAAGAGGTACTGAGGTTCCTTTCTTTGATCTAAAGTTCCTTTTTGAATGTGTGCAATGGCTATTACAACGACATAGACAATATCATAGACAACGACAACGAGCCGCATTTGGGGAGAGAAATGATTTTATTCTATTGTTGGGCCATTTGGTAGATATTACAAATGGTGCAACCCATTTTGTAGAATATGGGTGTGTGGAGTTGCTTTTTTGTCTCGAGGATCCAAGATTCTGGGCGGCAATGAAGTTCAAACATGTGATGAGATTTTTTTGCCACAAGGTAATTTTTGAAAGTATATCATCCAATGGACACGTCAGCTCACTTGTGTCAATATTGAAACATGGGACGAAGCAGGACGTCATGAGTGTTCATTGGATTTTGAAATGGCTGGCCATTGGACATGAAGAGGTTGCACTACAACTTATTATGGAGGTTGGAGTGGTGAAAGTGATTGAAGCGATCAACTTATGGGAGTGCGGCAACTATTGGGAACATCTGATGGTGGACCTTTGGTTGAAGCATGAAGGCATTGCAAAGCAAATGATATTGGAAGGCAATATTTGTGAGTTATTAACAAGAGTCATTCATCAAAACTCTAAAATTTGTATGCATGTTTTATCAAATTTGATAATGTACCATGGGGATATTGTTGTTGAAGATTTAGATGCCAAAGGAGGCTTAGGATTATTTCTAGCCTCTTACAGTATGCAACCATTGAATCGCACATGGATTCAACTATTGCACAACATGGCACAGAATAAGGCACTGGCAAACAAGATGGTGGCCCTAGGTAGCATTGAAATGGTTGCAAACACACTTAATCATCCGATGGACTTCACACATTTGATTTCTATTGTTGACGTGGTCAAATTTTTGGTTGAAGGCTTTGAGGATCGTCTCAAGATTCTATTGTCAAAAATTTCTATTGAGGATTTGTTGGCAATTCACGAAAAACTATCCTTGCAAGGGATATCGAAGTTCATATTCTTGAGTGGAGCTTTTGTGATTACTAAAAGAATAGCAATGGAATTACTTGCAAAGAATCATCATAAACATCGTGACTTTTGTACCTTGTTAAGGTTGGCTAGATCGCATGAAGAGATTGCAAGTTTAATTGCAAGTCGAATTGCAACCAATGACAAGATCATGAAAGAGCTATTTTCTAAATGTTATTATGAAACATGTGTTGAGTTACTATGGGAAAAATTTCCCATACCTGGGGAAGAAAAAGTTAAAAGTTTCGAAGCTGAGTATTATGAAGATCTGAATCAATAATTATGCATCCTTACATGAACATGGATTTGTGGAATTCCAAGGTTGGGGTTCATTTCTTTACGACATGTGTTGTATCCATTGTTTGTATAATTTTCTTTAGTTTGTCACTAGGTATGTTTAGTTGGTTAAAATTGAAGGTGTTTAAGAACCCATAATTGGCAAATGGCGAACATGATCTTCAATATTTTGTAAATTTGTCAGAAATTGTAGTCAACCCATGGTTCATTGATTACATATGGTGATTCTAATCCTTTTTGTATGTGTTATTGAAAGAAGCACAAGATCAAAAAGTCTTTGCAAATGACATGTTTGATACATCAAGAATTGTTTTAGTAGAATGTATTAGAAGTGTGTACATATGCATGAGAAGCTTCAACATTAGAAGGTTTTTAAAAGCTGATTTAACTACCATCATTGGATGTAGGATTCATTTAAACATAGTATCATTCAAAGTGTTTTTCATCACAAGTTTTGCTTTTATAAGGAGCCTACCCAATTGGTTGAGAAGTTATTGCAAAGTTTGAAAGAAGGAGGTGAAACATCTATCATAGTGCATGGGAAATTGGGAGTTGGAAAGAGAATGGTGGTGGAATATGTCAAGTAGAAACATGTCATGGTTTTATGTGACAATTTTCCTAGGGGAGTCTTTCAAATGAAGTATGACCATGATTATAATATAATTACAAATCAAAGAGAGCTCCTATGACAACTCACATAACTTGGCAAGGTAGGCCCATTCTTTAAAACAATCCCATGAGGTGTAACAATTTGAGAAAACATATGGAGCATTTAGTATCTTGATTGGATGTTTGAACTTTTTTAGCATTAATGTTAAACTATGAATTTCAACTTGTTGATGAAAGTAAGTTAAGTACATTTGTTATAATTGGAATTGGGAAACAATAGTCTTGTTGTTTAGAATTGGTTTGTTATGTTGCCTTTTTATAATAGTTATGTTATTTAACTTAGGAAGTAGGGAAATAAAAGAAGATTTCACAACAATTTCATTTCAAATTTTTGCACCAAAAAAAAAGTTGATGTTTTTTCCTCTAATCAATATGAATACATATAATGTACCTTTTTTAAAGGCCATTTAATTCCACACCACATGCTTTTAAGTTTTGGTCACTTTCAAATTGATGATGAAACCTTACTTATCATAAATAAACCAAAGCATCCAAGAAAAAGTGGAATACAAGGAACAAAATGGAAGGACCTATGTCCATGAAGACACGAGAACCACAAAAAAAGGCGAACCACAATTGGAACATCAAATTCCTAAACCCCTTCCTATCGCAAAAAACATATGAAATAAATAAAAGGAAAGACCTCCTGAAAAGACACCTAGCCTAGAAGAACCTTCACCTACTACAACATGTTTTAAAATAAAAACCATTTATGCATGTTGCAATTCCATTGACACCTTTTACTTATAAAGTGTGCACAAAATTAAAAAAGGGGGGCTTTTGGTGCCCTTCGTTCCCCACACCATGTTGGCACATCAATGAAAAAATTGTCCTCTTGATGGTGTAAACATCGAAAATCTTCACAACTAGAGGGAAAAACATGCTTGTTGGAAACTAATCGCAATAAAACCATTTTTCACCCAAGCCACAATTGTCACAACAACCCACAAGAAAAGTAGCCCATGAAACCAAATCAATTCGAGTGGGGTTAACAATGACATGATTCGCCCATGTGCGAACACCATTTGATTAATAATACAATGTTGATTGAACAATGTGAAAACTGTAAGGAAAAAGGTAGAAGGACATGGGTCCATTTTCATGACACATGAAACCTTGCATCTTTCACAATGGTTGTGAAAGCATCTTGAATAACATCATGCAATGTCATCCTCTTTCCACCATGCACACAACAAAGAAAGGGTATCCCCATAAGATCCAAAAGCTAATTACCAATGTAATGGGACACCTTAAGAATTAAAGGATGGGAAATGCCAACGTAATGCACAATGTTGTGGAGAAAACGTTTAAAATTAAGCAAAATAAAATGATGATTGGGCAAACTAACAACCAAGTGCTTGCACTTGGACCTACACACAACTTCAAACATGTTCAATGCAAATTGAAAGGTACATAAAAAAAGATGCTAGTATAAAAATTGTTGTGCAATTTTTTTGAAATATTCTCCTAAAAGCAATTTGTGCCTTCTTAGCCAACTACTTAGAAAGGCAAACACATGTTGCAACCCCTAGGGAAAGAAACTCTTGCACTAATCTTAGATGTGTTTGGAAAAAAGGCCTCAAATAGTTTGCACCCATTGCTTCTAACAAAGATGGGCAAAAATCCAACAAAAACTTGGACCTAAAAGTCTCTCAAAATTCCCATTAAGGTGGAGTAAAAAATAACAAGCAAAAAAAAAAACCTTTCGATGAAACATTGAAAGAAGATTATAAAATTAAGCCACCTGGAAGTTCCTTCATCTTGGGAACATGTTTGCATGTTGAACATATTCACCTAAAGCTTCTTACCAAAAAAAAAAAAAGCAAAGGAAATAAGCCAAAGGCCAAAGGGAACACCCTTGGAAAATAAAGCAAAAGGGAAAGCTGAAAGGTTTAAGCTTCAACTTTTCATTTTTTTTCCACCAAAAGACATGTAATCCTTTGGCAATTTCTTCAACCAAGTTTCTTCAAGAAGAAGGGGACTTGTGACTTCCTTAAGGAGAAACGCACTTCATCAAAAAAAATTGAGTAATTTCTTCAACCAAGTTCCCCAAAAAAAGGGGACTTGGAACTTCATTGGGGAGAAGGGTGAATTTTCACCAAGTTTCTCCAAACAATTTCCTCAACCAAGTTAATATAAGATGGGGAAACCATGTTTCCTTGGGGAACTTGGGTTGCCTTGAAGAACCATGTTTTGAGTTCATTTGCTTGGGGCAAGCATGTTTTCTCAAGGAACTCAGGTTGTTTCCTCAAAGAACTTGGGCCCAATTTCCTTAAGGAAACATGGTTGCCCCATGCTCAGACTGAGGAACCATGTTTTGGGCCCATTTGCCTGAAGTGACCATGTTTCCCCTTAGCAAAATATGCAACTATTTTTCAACTATTCATGTAGGATCTATTTTTCCTAGATGAAAGTCATCGATGACAAAAATTTCCATTATAAAAATATTTGAACCCAACACCTCCCACTCAAAATTGAATTGCTCAACCATTATGCCAAACTATTTAATTCATAAAAATATGATATGCCATCCATACTTAACATAATCATTATAATTAATGGAGAATAATTGTTTTTTGAAAACTAGTTTATTGTTGTACATCACATGTATGCACATGTATACTTTTTGCATTGAAGATTGAACTAAATTTAACTCCTTGCACCTATATAAGGCTTATTGGGTGAAGGGGGGGGAGAGGAGAGAGAAACTAAATGTCTTTGTGGAATGTGATTGAAAATATATTGGAAAGCCTATTTCCATTGATTTATAGGCTACTAATATCATTGAGAAAACTGATCAAATTTTTAGACTATTGTTATTGTTGAATTAATTTGATTAGATTTTTAGGTTACCAATGCTACATGCTAATTAGAGAAGTCCATTAGTACCTTCCATTTGTCAAGTGTATCAAACACATTGTTTAGGAAATGTAAGTTTATCAAGAGGAACTTTTTGAGGAACTTTATTGGGTAATTGATAAGTTGTAAATAAAACTCATAATGTCAATTTCTATTTATACACAATAGTACAAGTTCATGCCCCCGCCTTCCATATGTACTCTATGTATGTGAGTACATATAAATCAACTTGACTAATCTTTTATAAATATTTTTTCATGCAACTACCACGGGAATTTTTCACACCTAGGGAGAAGGACAAATGTGCATGAAAGGAAAATTTAATTGGTTATTGGATTGAATTGATGGTTTCATGTTGAACTAGGTCAATGTGGAATGATGTTTGAGATTTCTCATTACAACTTCAAATTGATTATTCTTTTGAATCAAGTGGCTTTAAAAATATATATATCATTCCACAAAAACATAGCATCCATAACTAATCTTGTATGATTGCAATGGCATCCGTGATTAAAAACACGATTAAAAATGGCATAATCAATGAGTTTGATTTGATTGCAACTAAAAAAACACCAATTGTAAAAATCACATTTGAACAATGTATGTATTTATATTGATTAGGTGAAGAATATTGGTTTTTTTTTAATGATTTAAAAAAAAATTGAATTATTGCAAAACCGATGGTTTGTTGGAAAATCGCCAAAAAATGCCAAAAAAGAAATTTTCAAAAAATCTCCACATTTCTTTCCATGGTTCAAGTAGATAGCCAAAAATATATAAGGATATATTTTTTCCTTTCATATCTGATTAATAGCCAAAATTTTCTACAATGGCTTATTAGTTATTGCCACTTTTGTTGCATCACAAAATTGAATAATGAAAAAAAACAAACGAAAAACTTGTCCTAAACTTGCCCAAATAGCATTAATGTAGTTGAAGGAAAATCCAAATTTTCATTTACTTTAAAGGATAATACAATTTTTTAAGAAATAGATTTTTTTGGATAGATAAATCCAAAAAGAGACTCAAATAAAAATTTCAATATTCATATAAGGATCCAAAGATATTTTAAAAATCAAATTAATTCATGGTTCTTGAATCCTAACACATAAATAACATCTAAAAAGGTGAGAAAAAAGAAAGAAAAAGATAATTGCAAACATATAATTGCAATTTTGTATCTACCAAAAATGATCACTTGGTGTGAAAAGTATCACCAAATTGTTGTATAGCATATCAAGTTTCAATAGTTATTATTAAACATCCTAAATATTAAGAAAATTAATTGGATTTGTCAGAAAACTTGGAGAAACACTTTCTCATGGAAAATCAATAGAACAATTTTTTAGAGTCAATAATTAGTGACATGCTTCCATTAATTAAGAGAAAAAAATATTACACAAATCTCCCAAAAACCCAATACTCATTATTAATAAGACTTTCATGTTCAAGCAAAATTTCAAGCTCTCCACCCTCTTTCCCGCTTCTCTCAACAGTTTTGCAACTCGTTTGCAGCGTAGTTCTTGAGAGTAGTAGGTTTCATTGACAAAAGTCCTCTCGTTACAAAATCTCCCACAATTGCTGCACAATTGTTTGTAGTTTTGTATTTGTCTCAGAGTTTCTATTGCTGTTGTTAATTCGGAGTTGCCTTTTTTTTTATTCACAGTTGGTGTTGTTGTTGTTGTTGTTCTTCTTCTTCTCAGAACGGTTTGAAGCAAAGTGCAAGAAGGTGGAGTTTGGCTCTAAAGAGGGATTTGACACCTTTCGAGGGGAGCAGAACACATACACAAGTTCTACGAGGAGGTTCGCTGCAGCAGCTTTGAGGTACAAGTACATATGATCATCAGTTTTGCAACTTGAGGCAATGCAAGGTTTTGAGTGGGGAATGTAATTGTGAATGTGATTCTATTGCAGGTTTAGGCTTTAGGGTCTACAGACGACGCGAAGACAGATGGAGCAGCGTTGTACTAATCACATGTAGCCACTCTTTTTGTTTTAAGGCCAGTTTGATCGTTAGGCCAATAATCTGTGGTGATTTTTTTGTGAATCGTGTCTGCTAGTTATAATTACGCTGATGATTGGGTTTGTCATCAATCGTCGACGATTCATCAGCCGCAATGTAGGAATTTTACTGGAGGAAGCATTCAAGGATTTGGAGCTGCGCTTCCAATTGGAATGGACAGTCCTGGAAAATTCGGTAGAGGCCGAATTGCAAACCCAACGTGCGGCAGTGGAGAGAGAAGTGTAAAGGGCCTCGGAAGCTATAACATATGACCGGCATTGCAATCCACGAAAAATAGAGATAAAGGAGCTGGAGAAAGAGTTACTCAGCATCGAAGAGGACTTAGAAAACCATATGGTCGAGATCAATATGATGAATTCTTTGAGTACAAAGCGCATGTCGACAAATGACGAACCGGAAGAGGCAAATGACGAACTGAAAGAGGCGAAGAAGGCAGCAGTAGCGGTAAGGAATTGATATCAACGTTGAATTTTATGAGCCGATGCACTAGTAATGATTCTGTGTGCACCTGATTATTGTCTTTCGGTTGCAGTTTTTGAATAGATATACTTCAGATGACAAGGAAAAGAGACCGATCTCTGTCAAAAGAATGGGCTAACTCCGCACTGAAGCACGGGCTGGTCCCTTTCAGGGGATCTTTAGCAAGTGCACTGGCAAATATGGTTGGGAATACCATATGGCAGAAGCCATAAGTGAATGGGACACCAAATTGCGGTCAGTTGAATTTCACCCATTCAAGAAAATCCGAGTTGGGAAGGACTAAAGGAAGGTCTGTTTATGTCCTCTTTGATAGTTTCTTCAATATTGCCAGAAGTTACTTTTTTGGGGTCTTGAAATGTTTCTTGCTCAGTATCCTTGCCCAGAATTAGCTGTTATGAAGTTGCTAATTGTGGTGGATCTGCATGGAATTAATGCAGGAGGTTATTGACCAAACTGATCCACTTCTAGTTAGCGTCCAAAGAAAATATGGGACAAAGGTTTGTGAGAGCATTACAGATGCTCTCAAGGAAATAATGACATACAATCCAAGTGGAAGACATGTAGTAGGAGTACCATGGAACTACAGCATCAACAAGGAAGCCACAATGAAATACATCGTGCTACAGCTTGGAGAAGTGATTAAACAGAACAACTCTATCAAGGCACCGACAAGAAAAAGAAATGCACCATCTTGAAGTGCTAGTAATTTGCAGCAGTATGTAAGCTGCAACTATTTTTAGCTTTTCTCCTAGAAATGAAATTTGTGCTTGTGCGTGCTGCATCATGTTGAGTGTAGCTGCTGGAAGTGTGAAAATCAAGCTTTCCCCATTAATTTTTTTTCTCCTTTTCTTATGAATTTCTTGTGGAAGTTGAAGGACTCCCCACACTCAGTTTTTCTAACTATTTAGTTGCACATGTCTATGGGATGTCTACAGAGAGTTCTCCACCTGTTTTGGAGAAATTGGACCTGGCCAGCAACATTCAGAATGCTACCATTGGTGTTAGTGACAGCTTTCGTATCAATGATTTGTCAAACAGATGTTTCTGCAGATCAGAAGAGAACTCTAGTGGAGATACTTGAGCATCAGGTAGCTTACTCTTACTGGATGAAGGAGATTAGTTGGTGATAATATGGTTTTATTAAGCCTGATCTGGTGCCACTCAGGTTGAGATGAAAGAAAGTAATTTTGTAGTTTTTGATCCATCTGAGGAAATAGGACTTTTGAAGCTTTTGATCCATCATTCTAGATAATATATGGTGCATGGATAGGAATGGTTGCTTTCCAAATGCATATTTTCACACTAGCTATGTCTGTGAAAGTGCTTGTAATATTTAGTGCTTGTGTTGATGACAAGAACCCAATTTTGGAATTTACTGTAGTTCAAGGTCTGTAAAATAGGTTTATCTGTGCAAACAATGACACCAGAGATGTGCAACTGAACATAACTTTTTCCATCCCTGATTTATATATGAGGGAGAGATTAGTGCGGGCTTTGTTTTGGTCCTGCCAGATTGACATTTTAAAATTCTGTTTGGTGCATCAGCATGAAGTATACCAGTGTAATTGGAGATGTTAGCCTTCAATACAAACATCTTCTAGGGCTTCGTTGCCAAATTACCATCATAGATGCATAGCTTTAGTTTGTAGCATTCATCTGATATTTGAACTTAGTATTTCCATCAAATGCCAGATAAATTTGGCATCTCATATCCACGATTATCGCTGAGCCATACAACTCTACCAAATTGCCATCATAGATGCATAGCTTTAGTTTGTAGCATTCATCTGATATTTGAACTT
>Ga0116228_10003779_pt1 | contig 13394 bp, 8 predicted proteins | sample S1TSphfallax_2_FD_89694 | JGI IMG/M metagenome (GOLD analysis project Ga0116228, IMG submission 89694) | Host-associated microbial communities from peat moss isolated from Minnesota, USA - S1T2_Fc - Sphagnum fallax MG | ecosystem: Host-associated > Plants > Peat moss > Unclassified | place: USA... | reverse complement strand
GGATGATTTACTACATAGGATGTGATTAGCAGAAAGTGCCAAAGGAGGAGATAGTTGGTATCATGAACATTAGAGGAGAGGAGCCGCTTTCTATGTCTTGATGTTTTTCTATTTTTCTTGTGTTTTTGTTGTTTGTAGGTTATGACTTTTGGTTTGTGTTCTTCATGGAATGCTGGTGCCCAAATTAAGAGTTGGTGATGAAGCTTTGTTTTTAGGATTCACTTTTATTGTCAAGATGAGGATGATGTGAAGAGATTAGCAATGCACTTAGTGGTGGAAGGAGATAAATACTAGAAGAAGGAGAAAGTTAAACACACTTGGATTTAGAGGTCTTGGCATGATTGGGTGGACCAAAACCCGGCCAAAAAAAAAACTTGGCCCAAAGTCCATTTTACAAGCTTTATAGTGTGTATAATGTTGACACATGATGATGACAAAATGATATTTATCCATTCTTAGCAATTTCTTTTCATATGTGATTGGTGCATTGTAGAGGCTAGTGTTTTATAAAAATCCACAAAATTTAAACTCAAAACACCTTTGTTTTTAAGTGTTGTGAACTTTTAAAAATAGGGTGTGTTTTTTCAACATTCAAAAGTCCATAGTGTAATACCTCCAATTCATATGATGCAAAACTCTTTTGCATTGTTTTTATTACTGCATTTCCACTTTGAAACCAATTCCCTAAACAAGTTTTAGATCCATCATTGAACCAAATTAAAGTCCATTAGTCTAATTGCAGTTGGCCTTACACCCTAGTTTTTCAATTTCAAAAGTCCACAACTCTTGGGATTTTATGTTTTTTGCATTTAAAAAAATTGCACCATGTAAATAGTAAAGTTTGTTATTTGAAAATGAGTCCATATTAACCAAACCCAACATATGTAATAAAATATAACACTTGCAATCACACCCACTACAAAAAAAATACCCCTATGATGCCAAAATTGGTCCACCCTACCATGCCAACACCCTTAGATTCATTTTTTATTTCATGCTTTTGGTTTTCCTATTATGAGTTTTAGAAAGAATGCATGAGTTCAATTATGTGAAAGTTCTATCTATTAGCTTCACAAATTCCATTGCACTAAAGTTAGTGAGTAGAACATTATGTGTCAAAGAGTCAATAAGGACCTAAAACGGAAATGATGAAAGGCTCAAAGGGGTTAATGGGTTGGTTTGTTGTATGGCATTCTGCTCAAGTCTAATGTACTTGGGACTTATGTTGGGATTTGTGGGAGATCTAATACCTTTTGTGTTTCGAAGCTTTGAACAAATTCATTTGTAGTGGGAAATTTATGGTGAAGTTGAAGGTTTCAATAGCCGAATTTGTTTGTTTACAATATTTAGTTTTCACAAGGTTTGGGTGTTGGCTTTATATGGATTTTCTTTGTTGGTTTGCCCACAACCATTAGGTCATGATAGCCCACATAAAAAGGTGATTCATAGCGAGTTGATCTATCCAAGGTCTATAGAGAAAGTTTTGTTATTGTGTTAGTAATGTATCTAGGTCTAGTCAATTGTGTGTTATAATCTTGTTGTGCAAATGCATTGAATATTCAATGCTGAGATTTTCATTTGATGTAAGAGCATATGCATACTTAGGTGTGGCCCCCTTTTCAATGATAGGGGTTGCAAAAAAATATTTATAACTAAACTTGGATGGAAAAAATATTTTTGCAAGGTCACATATTAGGCACCTCTAGAGATGCTATAAGAGTCCATGTAGATAATATGCATTCATTACCATTGTTTAGGGTTGGTTTCAAATTGTTTCAAATTATGTTGTTAAATTTGGTCATATTAACCACGTTATGGTGCATTCACATTTAATGTTAAGTTAACATTAAATGAAAATATAGGTGGAATCCTAGGTGGCACCTAATGTTAAATGGTCGATTCCTTAATGTTAAGTGTATGTTAGCTTAACATGAAATGTTCATGGTAAGTAGATGTCAATCTTAAATGACTAGCATGGTGTTAGGGGACTCAACACTAGAGTCCCACTAACATCAAGTATGAATGCACCTTCATAATCATAACAATTAACTAGCCTAAAAGATACATGGAACCTTATAGTAGGACCCATGTGTTGTTTACATGAAAGGTCAACTATTGGGGTGCAAACCATATTGGGTGTAGGAATGCATGTGTGGGTTTAAGGGTGCAGGTGGAAAGGTTGAGGTGCACAAATTTGGGGCACATTTATTGTTGGAACCTAACATGTACCATTATTTATTGCACCTTGTTGACATGGTAACAACACATCACATATTTGACACCCACATGGCATTTGGGAACATGTGTTCACATGTGGAAGCATACATGTAAAGTGTGTTCCAATGAACCTTGAAACATGTTCCACTTGGTGATAACACATTCCCATGTTCAATATTGCATGCCCCATTTGAGCACATTCTTTCCTCACATTAGAACACCACATTCCCATGCTTGTGAACCTCGCATTGGAACAACACGTTCCCATGTTTTTGTTCCCCGATAAATTGCAACCTACATCTTCATTACATATTTTCATTGCATGTTAATTCAAATCTAGAAATGATGGTGGCAATATAAAATGCAAATGATTTGTAAAACAAATTTTCTACATTGTCAACGAAGGAAAATATGGATCTAAATTAATTCATGTTATTGAGTTGTCGGTTATAATTTTGAGCTTCTTGTGGTTGTACAACTAGTGTTAATTCACACACTTGACATCATAATGGGAAATAATTGATATTAAACACCAATAAGTGTTATTTAATTTTGTCATGCCCTACACCATTTTGTATTGGATTATCGCAATAGTGCTTCCTTTTGAACTTCCAAATTCATATCAAACCTTTGGTTTATACATTCAATTATAGATGTTATGATGTAGGAAAGCCACATTAAAAGAAAAATTGTTGTTTGCAACAAGTTTTTGCAACGAAAAGGTGTCATTTGCAACTATTTTTCAATTGCAAATGACATTTTTTAATAGCAAAATGGATTGCAAATGATAATATTTTTTCTATTGCAACTTGGGAAGGCAACACACATTCCCATTTTTTAGAACATTGAATCATTGCAACACATTGCGTCCTTTTCAAGTGTTGGACCTAAAAAAAATTGTTATTTTTTCAACTACATTTATAATTATTTAATCATATAAATCACTAAGCAATAGCAAAGGACATCAACATGCCACATGGTGCCATGGCTTCGTGACTATAGTCAATATAACAACTTATTGATTTTTGGGGTAAAATATTTCATTATTTTTCAATTTGTGTTAATATATAATTTTGTGATGTGGAATTAGTTAACCAAAAGTATTAATGACCTTTGCAACTAACAAGGACTTAATTGATGACATGGCATGCCATGTCACAATAAAGTGTTGTGATTATGGTCAACATCATGATTCATGATACTCATTTTTACAAAAATTTATTTATTAGTTTGTCAAAAGTACTTGACCTTTATAACTAACAATTTAATCTCCCATGATGATGACATGGCATGCCATGTGATGACAAGGTGTTGTGGTTATAATCAACATCATGACTCATGGGTGCAACAAAACACAATACATGCAACTATTAAATGAATGTTCCAACTTTATGTCCTTCATTTTCAAATAATAGACTGGCACATAACATCACAAGAAAGGTTATTAAACCCAAAGATGTGCTGTTGTGCCCAATATAATTAGGGCAAATGGTAATAACTAGGCCTTATTGCATGATTAATAATGAATGTTTGTTTCTCCAAATGAAAAAATATCAAATAAAAACTTGACACATGACTATGGGTGTAATAGAACACAATAGATGTGACAAATGCTACAACTATAGGTCATTAATTATCTAATGGTAGACTCACACATGGTATTATAAAAAAAAGTTGCAAAACTAAAAAATGCATTGTTTGACCAATACAATCATGACAAGTGGCAACAATAATTAGTCCCCATTGTGTGATTAATTAACAATTAATGTTTGCATTTTGAAGTGAAGAAATATCAAACAAATCCTTGGCACACGGGTGTAATAAAACATAATATATGTGAATATTAAATGAATGTTGTAATTACAAGTCACCAATTATCTAATGGTAGATGCACACATGCATCATACATTTCACAAATGGAAACATAGCCCGAGTAGACCTTAAATAAACCCCTAGGTTGCCTATGTCACCTATAATAGCCTAAGTGGTCCATAGGTAGATCCCTTAAATAGCCTAGGCAATCCTTAAATAAACCCCTAGGTAGCCTATGTAGTCCCTAAATAACCTAAGTAACTTAGGCAACCCCTAGGTACCCTTTGGGAAAAAGGGCTATGTAGCCTAGGTAATTTAAATAAGACCCTAGGTAGGAGCTTAGATAACCTAGGGTATGTTGAGTATGTAGGTTATTTATTATTATTAAAATGCGATTACATTTTATGTTATATAAAACAAACTGGTGTAATGGTAAAATTTTCCTTTTAATGTGAAAGTGAGAGGTTCAAATATTTACTTTTGCAACTTATCTACCTTAGGTGGTTTACATGGTGAATCTTGACGAAGGTGTGTAGGCTATGCCACCTAGGCTCATACTTGGCCCATGTTTTTAACCTAGTTAGGCCGTCACACCATGAAAATTTATTACATGAAAATTTAATATTATCACAAAAGAAAAAGTTAATTGATAATATGATTGACCAAGTTGCAACTAGATGCCACATCATTGTCCCTTGCAACTAGGTGGGTGAGATGACATGAGTTTAACAAACCATAAGTCATTAATCAATATGTCTTTGCAACTAATATAATTTAGTTGTAAATGGAAGTTGCAAAACCTAAAATGTGTTGTTGTGAATGTTCCCACATGGGAATAAGCTTTCCATTGGGGAATGCATGTTTCAATGTTTGGGAACATAATTGTTCATACATGAGAACCCCATTTCCTCTCATGGAAACACACGTTCCATTGTTTAAAAACATTGGATGTTCTTGCATGTGAACATGTTCTTAAATGAAAACTTGCATTCCCATGTCGAGGAACATTCAATGTTCAAATAAAGGAACGTGTGGGAATCACATGCTCCCATGCTTGTGAACCTTATGTGTTCCTTGATGAATTGGAACCTACATCTAAATCACATGTTTTCATTGCAATATGTTATTCGCATCCCATGTTAATTATTTAATTTAATTTAATTTTTTGGAACGTAGATTTTTTTGTTGTTTCAACTTGAATATTCTAAAACCTTTTGTAACTTTCATCCATTCTCATTCAACATGTGTATTCTCTTCATACACCCCATATTTTATTTTTAGTTTTCAAATTCCATCCATTTTTATTTAACTTTGAAAATGGACTATGTCATTTAGTTTGACTTTGAAAGTGTTCTTTCATGTTTTTTGCATAATGTTTTTTCATTATAAACCCAAACTCAATCCAAAAAGTCTAAAATGGCTTTGGAAACATTCTTCAAATATTGGTTCATTATTGGCATTGACCTTTGTTGGGTGTGTATGGTTTAGACATACATTAAATCTAAGTGTGAATGAAATGTTGAAACTTATTTACACTTTATATAAGTGTAAATTTCTCTTCCACATCAATGTACTTGTAAATACCTACCCTTGGATGTGTAAGTGTAAATCCATGTAAATCCAATCAATCATTTTCATTTTTTACACCTTCAATCATCCCCATTTTTATGCCTACTCTAGTGGAATACAATTTTGAAACTTTTGGCCAATCCTTATATCCAAGAACTTCTATAGACACAATAAAGTCAAATAGGTTGATATTCACGGGGGAAAGCTAAATGTTAAAATTCTCCACCACTTGCCTCAAATAAGCTATTGCTTGGGAAGTATTAGTGGAAGATTTTTTTTTCCTTGCCCTATTATTACATGTTTTTCTAAAATGCACATATTTAAGCCATCATTTGATTATAATTTTTTTACATGGAATTCGATACCTTATATTAATTGAAATTTTTAATTTTAATAGTTGATCAAGAAGAAAAATTCTTGAAACATTTTTATACATATTTAGAACATATTGAGCCACATTATCTACACCCATAGTGTATAGACGATGACCACATTATCAATTTACCATTATTGCAAAAAAAAAATTAACTCGCATATTTTGCAAACAATAAACACCCAATGTGTGACTTATATCATTGAGGATTGACACCATATGTCCACGATGTACATTCTCCATTCAAATCTAGAGCCAAGGTATGAAGGGAAAACAAAGGTAGTTAATGTATCTAAAGTGATTCAGTAAACATGGGTGCCCATTTCACAAAAAACAATATAGGTGCATTACATGGCCCATTACAAGATTGTGATGTCTAAATCAAACAAGTTTGCACAAGGAATGAACATTTGAATTGACAAACTACTCAAGATTCACCAACAAAGATTCCTTGATGAACATAATTTCATTTAATTTCTATAGTTTCTTTCACAAACAACTACCATTGAACATATTAAAGATAATTACTTAAGATGTTTTAGGCACAAAAGTTTGCCAAGATCCAAAGGTGTTGTTTTAATCCATATATGGTGGTGCACACAATGAGCACATCAAAGCACATAAGGCAATTCTATTACATAGAGTTTTTTTAACACAAGGGGGTCCATTTTACATACCAACAAAATAATAATTACCTACACTAACATGCCAACATCTTGAAGGATGCATAAAGCTATTTATGAAACCAATGAATGAAAGGTATTCCATGTTCATGTCATAGTTTCCATTTTATGCCAAGCAAATGCAAAACAACCTATTGGTCCTATTAATTGAACTAATTATTGGTATTAGTTCATTTACTTGCTTAAAATTGAATCTAATTGGACCTACCAATACCTAATACCTAAAATATTTAATATGCATTGTATTTTTTCCTTAATACAAAGGATTAGATCATACCTTATATTAATTATAAATTGGGTTTCAAAATTAAAAGAACCCTATTGTAGAACTAATTAAATTATAATTTTTATCCAGCAATTAATATATGGCACCTTTATTTTTACTCACATATTTTTAATTTAAAAAACAATGTGACCCCTTGGGTATTCATCTGTTTTTCTCATTGATATGTTGTCAAATCTAGGATGCGTGTTTGATTTGAACTTGTGTCTTGAAATCTTTTAACTAATCATTCAAATTTGAAATGTCATGTTAAATAATATAAATAAATATTTTTATTCTCTCGTCATTGGGAACAATTTCGAGACCAAAATCAAACATAACTTTGTTGCACAATTAAAGTTTCCATTGAATTGTTGATCTTGTGACTAATTTGTAGAAATGAGCCAAAAGTTATTCACAATTTTGATAATGATCATAACCCAAAGAAAAATTGTATGATTCATTTTATCATTCCACCAATGTTGCCCTACCATTTCCTCATAAAGGCCTTCAATAATCTCCATTTTTTTGTAGTTGAATTATTTATTGAACATGATAGAATTTTGAAACTTTTGGCCAATCTATGTACCCCATGTTTGAGAACATGCATGTATGGGAACATGTGGGAACACATGTTCCCATGTGAAGATAATATGTTTATCAATGGGAATTTTCATGTTCCCATTTAAAGTTCCCAATGTGTTTCCAACATGGGAACAACAAGTTCACACCTAGGAACACTCAATGTTCCTTAACAATGGAACATGATTAATTCTCATGAAAGAACATGGGATCACAAGTGAAAGCGCACTATAAGGGGGGCCACTTTGGGCATTTTCATGACATGTATGTAAAGTATATTTCTACAAAATGTATTACATTTAATTTTGGGTTTCACTTTTGGTGTTTGGGCTCGATATTTTGATCTTCACAAAGTTAATGATATCTAATATTATTTGAAATAAACAAATAAATTATAAAAGTTTAAATTCAAGGAATATTGGGTATATTTATGGTATATATAATATAATATAATTTGTTTTTGTTTTTGGATTGCACTAGGTTTGGATTTGAATTAGTCAACCAATAAATGTCTAAAATGAAAATTTACCCACCTCACATATCTTGTCATTTTCCATTTGAAAGTGATAGTCTGTCAAAATGTTCATTTGCCATACACTTATGGTCATAACCCCCAAAAACACTCATTTGTGATACGATAATTATCAAATTCTTCACATGACTCACAAATTTATTCCAATCATATGGAATCACAATGTTTAATAGATACTACAAATTTCATAAAGATTATAAATTATTTTAATCATTTTTTGATTATATTTGTACACAATGACGTACATTTTTTTGCCACAAATATATTTTGGAACCTCACAATATAAGTTGGAGAAAGGAATTTTCTTTGTGATTGAATTCTTTGTGTTATAATCTACCATATTATGCAAAAAAATCAAAAAATATGTTCCAACATTATCATGGTTGAAGTTCAAACATGGACACCCCTGGAAAAAATACAATGTGACAACATTTTTGGCCGCCCCATTTTGTGCTTTCACCCTCACCATGTGGGAACACTCAATGTTTCCCAACATGGGGTCATGGGGACATGTGGGAATGTTAAATGTGTTCAAGGGAAACAAAGTTCCCATGTGGGAATGTTATGTGTTTCCCAATAAATATGGAAAAGTATGTTCCAAAGAGGGGACTTATGTTCCCACATGGGGATGTAAATTCCTAATGCATTCACAATTGCCACATGGGTGCCACATCATCACCACATAGGCATGGGTTCATAAATGTGGGGCCATTTCAAGTTCCTACAATAAATGTGCCCCACATCCATACACCCAAAGTTTGTGCACTCTTCCTATGCACCCCCAATAGTAACCCACCTTACATGATGAAATACAAAAGCTTATAGGACATGACCACTTATCAAGTAGAACAACCTTAATATGATTCCTTGTCAATGGGAAAGTCTACCAATGAATAGCTCTTTGATTTTGTTAAGAACTTTTGATTTTGAGTTTTCTTAATCCTATAAATCAAAGAACTCCTAACACTACTACAAAACATGGTTTTTTCATTAGTAGCAACATGACTAAGATAAATATAGAATCAAATTTATTTGTTTGAAACAATTGACAATGTCTAATTTTGATTAAAATAAGTATGTTTATTTCGACTAAAAAATTTAGCTATTTACTCAAAGCAAACAATGTGTTGGACACATGTCATATGTGGCATGCACATGGAATTGTTTGATTTGATTAATGTGACTAAAATTACTCATCTGGATATGACTAATTATGATTATGATGCTACTTTTGATGACATGACAATATTCAAATAAAATTGAAAAATAAAATTTAACTATTTTAAAATTTGAATTACCAAAAAATTGAAAGTGAATCACAAATGTCACATTCTCATTTTCTATTGTTAATTATTCACATAAGATTTTTTAAAAAAACAGTTGAAAACATGGAAAATCAAACTGAATTTTTGAAAAAAAATTAGATTTGAAATTTAAATCAATAAAATATGTAACAAAACTTATTTTACAAAATCACAAACATGTGATTGTTAATTACATTATTTCAAAAATGAAACTAATTTCCTTGTGAGATTTAAAAAAATAAAATATAGTAAAATTAATGCAAGGTTTTACCATTTGGAAATTAGGAAATTAGAATTTACTATAAATTTCAAGGAATTATTGAATTAAAAGTTAATTAAATTGAATAAAAATATTAAAAATTTTCATGTTTAAACAACTTCATTGTGAAAATATTTAATTATATATAATATAATTATCATGTCCAATATTTTAAAATAAATTTGTTTATATTTTGCATTAACCAATTATATCACCATGTGATGTGATGGGTTGGATGATAAAGGCTTTGGGTTGTGGCTGAGGAGGCAAGGGTTGAAACTAATGTTGGGACGTTCTTCATTTTTTTTTTTAAACAGTTGAATTCTAGTTTCAAAGGATTTTTTGAAATTTGCCTTGTTTTTTTTTTTTTTTTTTTTTTTTTTGATTAAAGTTTTTCTTATTTTTGGTATTTTTTATTTTTTTTTAATTTTTTTTTTTTTTTTTTTTTTTTTTTTTTGCAATAGACCTAAAGTTTGCCCTAGATTTGAAAGTTCCAATTTTCATATAGTTGTTATTAGCTAGTTTTCAAAGGTCGTTATTACACAATAATTATCAAAAGTTTTTTTTTTTCAAATTTTGAATTTTTATTTTGAAAATTATAAATTTTTATTTTTAATGTTTATTTTTAAAATCAAATAAAATTTACCAACATTTTATATGTCCACAAGTTCATCCCATTTAGAATAAACCTACAAATTTTTCTAACTCTTGAGCTTCAAAATCTAAATCCTTTTCAATCCACTCCACCCAATTTGGAGGTGGTTTACAACTCTAGGATCATTTGGCCAATTTTTGTTCACAAAATCAATTTCTTTAAATTTTCTAATTGTAAACATCTCCACAAGTTTGTAAATATGCATGTTAAAGGAAAAATCCTTTCACTCTCAATTTGTGGCCTGATAATCCCTAGGATTTAGCGGTTTCATGTTTTCCCCACCATTGAAGAAGACACTTGATTTCATTGGGATCCATTCGGTAATGTCTAAAAATCAATAGTTCTCTAGTGAGAAGTTCTATCATTGGTTCACTTGTGTTCGGAGTTTGTTCAAAAATATTCAAATCCAAATCTGCATATGTTATTTAATTGGCACATCCAACTTCAGAATATGCCATTACATGTAAATAATGAGAACATTTCAAAAGGATAGGATATCATGATCGTCTATCATATTTTTAAATAATGTTCACCCTTTGTTCATGGCCAACAAATGAATATACTAGACAAAGGCTTTTAAATCTTGGATGTAACATCAAACATAACATGTTGTGAAACTTTCTCTCTTCATGTCTTCTTTTTTAAAAAATGATAGATTCCAAAACACCACAAACTTCCTTTTTTATATTAATAATCAATAAAGATAACTCAAAAGTAAACTCATAATAATCATCAATCAAATTAACTCATGTAAGTGGGTTTGTAATTTTTTCCTTACATTTCAAGGACATGGTAATGGCAAACTACAATGCAATAAATAATAACCAATGGCTATTAAACTAGTTCAAAACATAAACATTCACAATAGGAAAAAGACAATCCATAATTATTTGCAAAATGTGCCAAGTAAAAAGAGGCACAACACCTTCTCACTAATTTTGACAATATTTTGCTTATTATAAATAATCTTAAAGTAAAGAAAGGAAGAAAATTATTTTTTTAAAGATAAAAAATTCACCTTTTCTTCGCTGGAATATTCAATTTTCTAAAGTGAATGTTTGAATTTAAACATCTCTTATTCCATTCTTGTTTGCATTTCCCCAATTTTTTAGGCCAAGTTATACATTTTTGCAAATTTGACTAGGCATAATTTGATGGAAATAAATCTTAAGGTTTTTACAAGCCTTTTTATTATTTATAGCGTACTTACATGCCTTAGAAAAAACATGGCAAAAAAAAGTGCCTTGGAAACTTTCATCTAAACCTAAAACTTCACATTTTCACAATTTATTTCACGGCAATTGCCATTGCATTCAAATTTGACCCCTTATTTTTCACATATCCATTTTTTTTTTTTTTATCCATATTGATTAAACAATTTTGTCAAATTTTCGGCCAAGGCTTAACCAAGAGTCTTTGTTACTTTGAACATACAAATAGTCACTTGTTTGGGCTACTAATTATATCCCCAAAAGTTAATCATAAGAGCAAAAACATCATGTGCCCCCTTGGACATCCATAAAATTTGTTGCAAATATACAATCTACCAATTTTGTTAAAACATATACTTGTTTTATTTTCTCCACCTATTTGGGTAACATTTTATGAAAATTTTGATTTTTGAAAGGCCAAACAATTCAAGGACACAAATGTAAAATCAAATGCTTGAACCAAACACTTTGCACAAATTACAATGGCAATTGATTGTTCACAATTAAAAAGGCAAGGTCTTGTAATAAGTTTTTATGCTACTCATCATCCTTTTAAAAGGATCTTTGACAACAAAAAATTTAGATATTGCACTATTTGACACATTAGGCCTTTTATTTGTTGGTTGTCTTTCGAGAGTTCTTTTTATTAGACCATTTATCTCCTCCCCATGTTTTTTCAAAGCTAAGTTATTATTCCAAATGTTTTATAATATGTTATAAGTCATTTTCTTTCTTTTGTGCTTGGATTAGGAGCATCACATAATTGTTGTAACAAAGTAAACATGTCATGACATGAGGATTTCCATGATCAACTTCTTTGTCATCAATTACACAAAATAAAGTTCAACAAATTACATATTCCATTCATTGAGACAAGTTTCATTTTCACCATCAATTAATATTAAATTTTCATTTTGACTTGATTTCATTTATCAAGAAATATTAAATAGGTTGGAGGAAAAATCAGAATTAAATATAAATTTTACCAAAATTATGGGTTTCAATTTCAATTGCCTAATCTATGCAAGGAGTATCAAACAAAAATTATCAAGAAAATTACAAACAAATAAGGCAAATAGAAGCATTTACAAGATTTTAGAGGTGAAAGATGTTTTTAAAATGTTTTAATACATTAATTTTTTTGTGCAATTGGGGTTTTAGTCTTGCACATGACACAACACACATAACATGTCAAGTAATTAACATGGGTAATTATTTTGTCTAAAACATGCCTTAATGAAATAAATTAAAAATTGGAAAATTAATTGAAACACACACCTTTGAAAAAAAACAGGAAAAAAGAAAGAGAAACTAAATAAAGTAAAAAAGGAAAAAATATATCGTTTCAAAGAAAGAAACTATAGAAAAAATACTAAAAAATACAATTTAAAAAAAATCTTGTAGTTAAAGAAGAAGTTGAAAATTGTCTTTTTTCCACACCTGCACAAAACAATGTATGAAGGAAACACCAATTTGAAAAGGACCAAAGAACACCAAAAGCTCACAACAATGAGATGTTAATGAACAACAAAAGTGCATGTCAATGAAGTAATGAAAAATGCAAGGGGGTCAAAGATGTACCTAGACTAGAAGTGCCAACAAGCAAGGAAGAATGTAGCAAGGAGACATTGATGAACACCAAGAATGTATAGCAAGGAGGCACCAACAAACAATAATAATGCACACACTAGTAGAAAACCCAGGATTTACGACTAGTGTTTACGACTAGTTTTTAGTCGCAGGCGACATTTTACAACTATTTTGCTGTTAATCGCATAAGACAAGTCGCAAGCAACAAATAGTCGCAAAAACCAATTACATTAGCATGATGTCACCAAATGGTGGATGGAGCCTAAATGTAGTATATACGTAGTATATACAGTTTCATCCGATGGTATCCTGATCGTGTGGGTAAGGAGTGGCCATGTTTTTTCC
>Ga0116228_10003774_pt1 | contig 13408 bp, 8 predicted proteins | sample S1TSphfallax_2_FD_89694 | JGI IMG/M metagenome (GOLD analysis project Ga0116228, IMG submission 89694) | Host-associated microbial communities from peat moss isolated from Minnesota, USA - S1T2_Fc - Sphagnum fallax MG | ecosystem: Host-associated > Plants > Peat moss > Unclassified | place: USA... | reverse complement strand
TACCGCGGCCATTTCCTGCGCCCGCTTGATGGTGGCGACGTCGGCCAGAATGGCGGGCAAATGTGCCGCGGGTCCGGTCACCGGCAGGTTCTGCAAATCCTGCAACGACTGGATGTCGTATTGCGGCGCCTCGGCGGCCAGGTTGTAATTCACCCCGTTCGTCCAGTTGAGGAAGAACATCGGTGCAGTCTGGAAACTGCCGCTCAGCGTATTGAGCACGCTGCTCGCCACGTTCTGCTCGGTGAGGCCGTTCTGCTGCGCCTTGGTGCGATCGACGGTGACCTGAAAATACGGATAGTCGAAGCGCTGCTGAATGCGGGCGTCAACGATGCCAGGCACGCCGCGGACCTCATCGAGCATGCGGTCCGCAACTTTTCGGTTGGCGTCGACATTGTTGCCATTGATCTGGATGTCGATCGGCGCCGGCAGGCCGAAATTCAGGATTTGCGTCGTCATGTCGGCCGGCAAGGTATAGAACGTGACGCTGGGGAATTCGTGCATCAATGCGGTGCGGATCTGGCGAACATAGGCTTCGGTGGGGCTGTGGTTCGGCTTCAGCGACACCATGATATCGGCGTCCGCGGCGCCGATCAGGCCGGAAACCTCGTGCGTGAGGTTAATGCCGCTGTAGGGCAGCCCGATATTGTCCAGTATGGTATCCATCTGGCCGGCCGGGATGATGGTGCGGATTTTCTTTTCCACCAGATCGGCGAGACGCGCGGTTTCCTCGATGCGGGTGCCGGTCTTGGCGCGCATGTGCAGGGTGAACTGGCCGCTATCGGTGGCCGGAAAGAAATCCTGGCCGAGCCAAGGCGCCAGGCCCATAACCGCCAAACAGAAAATCAGGAAGCCGGGAATGAACCAGGCGCGGCGCTCCACCAGCACGAACAGAATGCCGCGATAGCCCGCGCGCGTTTTTTCGAACCGGCGCTCGAAGGCGAGCTGCGCGCGCACCAGGGGATTGCGCGACAGATGATGGTCGTGCGGCTTGGCCCGCAGCAAATACATCGCCATGGTCGGCACCAGGGTGCGCGACAGGATGTAGGAGGCGAGCATGGCGAACACCACTGCCTCGGCCAGCGGAACGAACAGATAGCGCGCGACCCCGCCGAGCAGGAACATCGGCACGAACACGATACAAATGCACAAGGTGGACACCAGCGCCGGCACCGCGATCTGCGAGGCGCCGTTCAGGATCGCGTCGCGCAGTTCCTGGCCTTCTTCAAGGTAGCGCTCCATGTTCTCGATGGTGACGGTTGCGTCGTCCACCAGGATGCCGACGGCGAGCGCCATGCCGCCGAGGGTCATGATATTGATCGTTTCGCCCAGCGCGCTCAGCACCATGAGCGAGCTGAGGATGGAGAGTGGAATGGACACCGCAATGATCAGCGTGCTGCGCCAGCTTCCGAGAAAAATCAGAATCATGGTGGCGGTGAGGCCGGCGGCGATCACCGCCTCGCGGATCACGCTGGCGACCGCGGCTTTGACAAAGACGGATTGATCGCCGATCAGGGCGATCTTCAGTTGCGGCGGCAGGGTTTGCGCCACCTGCGGCAGCTTGGCGCGAATACCGCGGACCACGTCTATGGTGGAGGCGCCGCCCGCCTTGATGATGCTCAGCAGCACGCCGCGCTGGCCGTCGTGGCGAACGATGTTGGTTTGCGGCGCGAACCCATTGCTCACCGTGGCGACGTCGCGCAGATATATTGTTGCGTTACCAGATTGCTTGATCGGCAGGTCGTTGAGTTCTTCCACGGTGTGCGGCGCGCCGTTCAGGCGCACGTCATATTCGAATTGTGAAATCTTGGCGGTGCCGGAGGGCAGCACGACATACTGCGTCCCCATCGCGGCCAGCACGTCGGCCGGCGACAAACCCTTCGCCTGCAGCAGCCGCGGATTGAAATTGACCATGATCTGGCGCTGCTTGCCGCCGTACGGATACGGTATCTGGGCGCCTGCCACCGTTACCAACTGGGTGCGCAGAAAGTTCAGGGTCAGATCGTTGAGTTCTTGCTCCGACATGCCGGGGCCGGACAAGCCCAGTTGCAGGATTGGCACGCTCGAGGCGCTATAGTTAAGAACCAAGGGCGGCAGCGTGCCCGCCGGCAGTTGGCGCAGCGCCGTCTGCGCGCCGGCCGTCACCTGCGCGTTGGCGGTATCCAGGCTCGCATGCGGCTGGAGGTAGATTTTTACCAGCGCGAGGCCGTCGTAGGTGGTGGATTCGACGTGCTGGATGTTGTCCACCAGCGTGGTCAGCGAGCGCTCGAACGAGGCGGTGATGCGGCCTTCCATCTCCTCTGCGTTGAGGCCGGTGTAGGTCCATACAACCGCTACGACGGGAATGTTGATGTTGGGGAAGATGTCGGTGGGGGTTTCGAAGATGACGAGCGGGCTGAGGATCAGGATGAGCAGCGCCAACACGGCAAAGGTGTAGGGGCGATCAAGCGCTATCCGGACGATCCACATGCGGGAAGCTTTCGAAGATCATGCCACGGGCGCCCTGTGTGGCGGGGCCGGCAGGTTGGAAAATGACCCTGCACGTGCCAATGACGCTCGGCAACTCACGGCAACGTGCGGCGCCGCAGCATGGTTGCCGGCAAAGTGGCGTTCGGCGGTCGCCGGGCAATGGCACGCCAAAGCATGCCAGGATCGCTTCGGCTGCAGAGTTATGCCGGCATGGCTCGGGCCCCCGCATGATTACGTGACCTCACCGGCGACGAATCCGCTGGCCCAGGCCCATTGGAAATTGTAGCCCCCCAACCAGCCAGTGACGTCGACCGCCTCGCCGATGACGAACAATCCGGGCACCGCCATGGATTCCATGGATCGTTGCGACAATGCGCTCGTGGCGACGCCGCCAAGCGTGACTTCGGCCTTGGCATATCCTTCGGTGCCGGTGGGGCGAAGCTGCCAGCAGCGCAACGCCGCTTCGAGGACGGCGAGCTCGCGATCCGGGACCTCGCCGATGGGCTGGGCGGCGGCGGCGGCCGGCACGAAGATGTCGGCCAGGCGCTGCGGCAACACCTCGCCCAGCACGCCGCGCAGTCCGGCTTTGGGTCGGGCCTTCTTGCGCGCGCGCAGGAACGCATCCGCCGCGTTTGGCAACAAGTCGATATGCACGGTCTCGCCGTCGCGCCACACGGAGGAAATCTGAAGGATTGCGGGGCCTGAGAGGCCGCGATGGGTCACCACCATGCCGTCGTCGAAGCGCATCTTGCCGCAGCTTGCACCGACGTTGGCCGAGACGCCGGCCAGGCCGGCGAGGCCGAAACGCGCCGCGCCGCCGAGCAGCAGCGGCACCAGGCCAGGGCGGATTTCGGTCAATGGCAGGCCGAAGCGTTGCGCAATGTCGTAGGACAGGCCGGTGGCGCCGATTTTCGGGATCGACAGGCCGCCTGTGGCCAGGACGAGGGAGTTTGCCTCGATGGGGCCGGCGCTGGTTTGGACGCGGAACCGGTCGGCGCGCGAGACTTCGCCGATCCGCTGTTGCAGCCTGATGTCCACGCAAGCGGCTGAACATTCCGCCAACAGCATGGCCACGATCTGCCGCGCCGAACCGTCGCAGAACAATTGGCCGAGGGATTTTTCGTGCCAGGCGATGCGATGGCGCTCAACCATATCGAGGAAATCACGCGGCGTGTAGCGGGCCAGCGCGGAGCGGCAGAAATGCGGATTGGCCGACAGGAAGCGCTCCGGCGCGCAGTGCAGATTGGTGAAGTTGCAGCGCCCGCCGCCGGAAATCAGAATTTTCTCGCCGGGTTGACGCGCATGGTCGAGCACGACGACCCGCCGGCCGCGCCGGCCGGCGGTGAGCGCGCACATCAGGCCGGCGGCACCGGCGCCCAGGATAACGACGTCGGGAGGAGTCATGTTAAACCAAACAGAATAGGAAGGAAGTATTTCTTTTTTTCAAAGAAGAACTACTTCCTGTCATTGCCTGAAAAAACCTCTTCTATCGCGGCTTGTGCCTCGGTCTGGATCGACCGCAGGTGAGCTTCGCTGACGAAGCTTTCAGCGTAGATCTTGTAGACCTCCTCGGTGCCCGAGGGGCGGGCGGCGAACCAGCCGTCGTTCGTTATGACTTTGATGCCGCCGAAGGGCGCCTTGTTGGCGGGCGCGGCGGTCAGTTTGGCGGTAACCGGGGCGCCGGCCAGTTCCTGCGTGTCGATCTGATCAGGCGTGATGGCGCGCAATGTTTGTTTCTGTGCGGGCGTGGCGGGCGCGTCGATCCGTTCGTAGTATGGGACGCCAAGCTCGTCGGTGAGCTGGGTGAACAATATGGCCGGATCGTGCCTGGTTTTGGCGGTTATTTCGGCTGCGAGCAGACCCATGATGAGGCCGTCCTTGTCGGTGGTCCAGACCGCGCCGTCGCGGCGCAGGAAGCAGGCGCCGGCGCTTTCCTCGCCGCCGAAGCCGAGCGTGCCGTCGAGCAGGCCGGTGGCAAACCATTTGAAGCCGACGGGAACTTCGTAGAGGGCGCGGCCGACCTTGCCGGCGACGCGGTCGATGATACCGCTGCTGACCATGGTTTTACCGACGGCGCAGCGGGCGCCCCAATGTGTCCGATCCCGGAACAAATACGCGATGGCGGCGGCCAGAAAGTGGTTGGGGTTCATCAGGCCGGCCGATGCGGTAACGATACCGTGCCTGTCTGCATCGGTGTCATTGGCGAATGCCACATCGAATTTCGCGCGCAGATCGATCAGGCTGGTCATGGCGGACGGCGAGGAGCAATCCATGCGGATCTGGCCGTCCCAATCGACGGTCATGAAGCGGAATGTCGGGTCGATGGCGGTGTTCACGACGGTTGCGTCGATACCGTAGGCCTCGATGATGGGCTGCCAATATTGCACGCTGGCGCCGCCCAAGGGATCGATGCCGATTTTTATGCTGGATGCGCGGATCGCGGCCATGTCGACGATGTGGGCGAGATCGGCGACGTAGGGTGTGATGTAATCGAATTCATGCGTCGTGGCCGATTTCAGTGCCCGCGTGTAGGGGATTCGCGTGACGCTGTCGAGGTTGTTGGCGAGGAGGGTGTTCGCGGCGTGCTCGATCATGCTGGTGATATCGGCGTCGGCTGGGCCGCCGTTCGGGGGATTGTATTTGAAGCCGCCATCCTGCGGCGGATTGTGCGAGGGCGTGATGACGACACCATCCGCGAGGCCGCTTTCGCGATTGCGGTTATAGGCCAGAATGGCGTGCGAAATGACCGGCGTGGGTGTGTAGCCGCGGTGCTGGTCGATCATGACATCGACGCCGTTGGCGGCGAATACTTCCAGGGCGGTGGCCAGGGCCGGTTCGGATAACGCATGCGTATCGATACCGATAAACAGCGGGCCATTTATGGCATTACGATGGCGATATTGACAAATCGCCTGGCTGATGGCCAGGATGTGGTTCTCGTTGAACGATGTGTCGAACGCGGAGCCGCGGTGGCCGGACGTGCCGAAGGATACACGCTGCGCCGGGATTGCGGGGTCGGGCTCGTTGGCAAAATATGCCGTGACGAGGCGGGGCACGTTGACCAGCAGCGATGCGGGGGCCGGTTTTCCGGCCAACTGGCTCAAATTTGACATGGAATCTTCCTTTGGCTGAGACACAGGCAGAGCGCTGTTGGTTAACGGGAACCAGGTGGGGACGGCGCACGCGGGCGGGATACCGGGTCGCCGGTGAGCCGGGATTACGTGGCGCCTGATCCATATAAGGGGGTCGTTAGCAAAGTCGTCATTGATTGGCTTTAGTGTGCTCGTATGTCATTGCAAGGAAGTGGTTCTTTTTTGAAAAAAGGAACCAGGAAACTTTTGCTATTTTGCTTGCGCGATCACCTTGCATGCTGGCGCCTTCAAGCACGTCATAGCTTTTTAGTTCTTTTTTTCAAAAAAGAACTGCTTGCTTTATGAGACCCGGCGACCGGTTGCCACTCTGTGTCGGCGCCGGCAGCGATCAGCGTTTTTATTCGCCCGACGTGCAGGCGGGCCGGTCCGCTGTGCTGTTGCTGGGGGGGTCGTTGCGGTCGGCGGCGCTCTATCCGCTGGCGGACGCGCTCGCGGCGATGGGAACCGCGCTGGCGGCACTGGATACGGACCTGCTGGTGCTTGGCGGATTTTCGGCGGGTCCGCGCGCGTGGCAGTCGGGGCCCGGTCACGCGCGCGGGGTTCCCGTCATGGTGTGCAATGACGGGTTCTTTGCGGCATGCGGCCTGGCGCCGGCGGATGGCGCTGTTGTTGTCGTGGATCGCGCCTGGCGGATCGTGGCTGCGTGGGACGCGCATGCGTTGGCAGCCGATGAGATGAGGGACGCCGTTCTGCGGACGGTAGAAGGCGTTGCGCGCGAAGCCCCGCGGGACTGCGTGTTGCCGGCGCCGGTGCTGGCCATACCGGACGTGTTTGGGCCGGATCTGTGCGCGGACCTGATGGCGCATTTCGAGGCTGGCGGCAGCTTCGATAGCGGGGTGAGCCGCATCGGGCCGGACGGCATTGCGTGCGACCGGGTGGACCATGCGCGGAAGCACCGGCGGGATTGCCTTCTGGTGCCGGGGGACGGCACCTTCGAGACGGTGCAGGCGGCGCTGTTCCGGCGCTGCGCGCCTGAGATAAAGCGGGCGTTTCAGCATGACATTACGCATACGGATCGCATTCTGGTCGCACGGTATGATGACAGCGGCGGATATTTCCGGCGGCATCGCGATAACATGAACGAGGCTGTCGCGTTCCGGCAATTTGCGATTTCGGTCAATCTCAATGCGGGCGCGTATGAGGGGGGCGCCTTGATGTTTCCCGAGTTTAACGACCACCGCTACGCACCGGCCACCGGCGGGGCCGTTGTGTTCTCTACATCGCTGCTGCACGAGGCAATGCCGGTTACGCAAGGAAGGCGTTACGTTTTGCTGACATTCTTGCATGATGCCGAAGCTGAACAGCGGCGCCGGCTCCGGGTGCCGGAGTTGGCTTGACGACCGGAAGCAAAAAGCAGAAATTCCTTGTTGAAGAAAATGCAAAAAACTCTTGCTATTTTAGGCGGAGCCTGCCCGATGGCTGTCTCCATTTCCCAACGACACTTGCGATTGCGTCCGATTCGTTCCCCTGAGTGCAGTCCTGGTAGCCGAAATCCGCGCCGGCCGAGTTGGGGGGTTTGTTGCTGACGATTTTTTCCAGGTCATCGGCGGTCAAATTCCGGTATAATCCGACCACCCAGTCGGAGATGTTGCCATCGCCATCGGTCCAGAACTGGATCGTCTCGATACCCGCGTTTTTTCCCGCGCTGCCGAATTCATGCAGGCCGTTCTGGGCTCTCCAGTATACCGGCGTCACCGTCAAATCGTTGGCGTTTGCGGGCAGCGGCGCGGCCAGAACGAGCGTAAAATGGAGGTGCATCGATGTCGTGAGACATTGCGCGCCATTGACAACAGAATATTTGGTACTGACGTAATGATAGACGTAGCTCCGTGCCTGCGCATTGCCGATCGCGCAGCAAGTTGAACTTACCATCAGGGCCGTAAATCGCAGCCAATTCCGCCTGACCATGTTACTCTCTCCACCCGTGAATACAACCTACGGTTGCATCCATGACACGATCCCCTTCAAAGCAAAAGTTTTTTGTTTCTTTTTTCAAAAAAGAAATACTTCCTATCTTGCCCGACTCAGGAGCTGTTCAACGAGCGGCTTGATCCGCGCCACCTCCCGCGCCACCCCCGCTTCATTCGGATGCATCATGTCGCCCTGGTTAAGCGAAGGGTCGCCCGCCACCCCCTGCAAGAAGAACGGATCGAAAATGACGTCTGGCCGGTGGCCCAGCCGCAGGAACATGGCCCGGAATTGATCGCCATAGGCGGCGCCGAGGTTGGGTGGCGCTTCCATGCCGGTGAGCAGCACCGGCAGGTGCAGGGCGGCGAGCCGGTTCAGGATCGCGGTAAGGTTGGCTTCGGTTTCGGCGGGGTCGGTGCCGCGGAGCGCATCGTTGGCGCCGAGTTCCAGCAGCACGGCGTCGGGCTTGTCGGTCAGGGCCCAATCGAGGCGGGCGCGTCCGCCGGCGGTGGTGTCGCCGGAGACGCCGCCGTCGAGCAGCACGACGTGGCGGCCGTCGGCTTGCAGGGCGGCGAGCAGTTGGGATTGGAAGCCTTGCGGGTGGGGCAGGCCGTAGCCGGCAACGAGTGAATCGCCGAACACCAGCAGGCGCACCGGGGGCGCGGCGCCGGCGGCGGTTGTCAGGACAAGGAAGGCGCCGGCCGCCTTTGCCAAGCGTGCCGCCGCGCCATATCGCACCCTCATGAACATCCTCGCACCAAATCCCGTGACCTCGTCCATCTCGTCGCCGATGGTAGAGGTGCGGGACCTCCATTTGACGGTGACGGCCGGTGCCGGGCCGGTCCACATCCTGGCTGGCATCGACATGCAGGTGGGGGCGGGCGAGGCAGTCGGCATCGTGGGACCCTCGGGTTCGGGGAAAACCAGCTTGCTGATGGTCCTGGCGGGGCTCGAGCGGGCGACGCGGGGGGAGGTGGTGGTTGGCGGGTGCCGCGTCACGGCGCTGGACGAGAACGCGCTGGCGCGGTTTCGGCGGGATACGGTGGGCATCGTGTTCCAGGCGTTTCATCTGATTCCGACCATGACTGCGCTGGAGAATGTGGCTTTGCCGCTGGAGCTGGCGGGGCGGCGGGATGCGCTGGCGCGGGCGCGGGAGACGCTGACGGCGGTCGGGTTGGCGCATCGGCTAACGCATTTGCCGGGGCAGCTTTCCGGCGGTGAGCAGCAGCGGGTGGCGCTGGCGCGGGCCTTCGCGCCGCGGCCCCGATTGCTGCTGGCCGACGAGCCGACCGGCAATCTGGACATTGCGACGGGGCGCACCGTCATGGACCTGCTGTTCGACATGCGGTTGCAGCACGGCACCACGCTGCTGCTGATTACGCATGATCCGGCCTTGGCGGCGCGATGCGGGCGGCAGATACGGCTGGCGGACGGGCGTATTGTGACGGACGGGCGTATTGTGGCGGACGGGCTGGGCCCTCATCCGTAAGGAAGTTCCGAGGTTAAGGAAGCAGTTCTGTTGTGAAAACAAGAACCAAGAAATTTTTGCTCGGTGCGGTAAATGCCTTGCGGCTGGCCTGGCGCGACATGCGGGGCGGGCTGCGGGGCATGCGGGTCGTGCTGGCGTGCCTGGCGCTCGGCGTTGGCGCGATCGGGTGCGTCGGCACGCTGCGGGCGGCGATCGATCGGGGAATGGCGTCGGAAGGCGCGCGGTTGCTGGGGGGCGATGTCGCCATCGAGAGCGGGGCGCAGCCCTTGCCGGACGCGCTGCGCACGTGGCTGGCGGCGCAGGGCGGCCGCGTGTCGGCGATTGTGCGGCTGCGGTCGTTGCTGGTGGCGCCGTCCGGCGACCGGATGCTGGTGGAGGTGAAGGCGGTGGATGGCGCCTATCCGCTGGTCGGTGCGGCGACGCTGGCGCCGGCGGCGCCGCTGCAGGCGGATTTGCGCAATGGACTGGTTGCCGATCCGCTGATCCTGCAGCGGCTCGGGCTGCACCCGGGTGATACCGTGCGGCTGGGATCGGCCAGCTTTCGCCTCGTGGCGGCACTGCAGAGCGAGCCGGATCATGCCGCGGGGCTGTCGATCATGGGACCGCGCGCGATCATCGCGGGCGCCGCCCTGCCCCGCACCGGGCTGATCCAGCCTGGATCGTTGGTGACGTATGAGTGGCGCGTGCTGCTGCCGGCGGGGATCGATTTGCGGCGGTTCGCGGCGTCGTTGCGGCGGCAGTTTCCGGACACCGGGTGGCGCATTCATGATCGGACGCGGGCCGAGCCGGGGCTGGATCGCGCGGTGGATCAGACCAGCGTGTTCCTGGTTCTGGTGGGGCTGTGCGCGCTGCTGGTCGGCGGCATCGGCGTGGCGACCGGGGTGCATGCGTGGCTCGAAGGGCGCGCCAAGACGGTGGCCATCCTGCGCTGCGTCGGCGCCGATACCGGGTTGATTTTCGCCGTATTTGGCGCGCAGGTGCTGGGATTGTGCGGTGTGGGGATTGCGATCGGGGTCGCCATCGGCGCATTGTTGCCGTTGGCCGGGCTTTCGCTGTTCGGAGATTTGCTGCCGCTGCCGGCGAAGTTGGGCATCTACCCGGTGCCGCTGGCGTTGGCGGCGATTTATGGGCTGCTGACCGCGGCGACCTTCGCGCTCTGGCCGCTGGGACGCGCCGCGCGAATTCCGGGTGCTGCCTTGTTTCGCGACGCGTATGCGCCGGCGGGACGCGCGGGGCCGGCGCTGCGTGCGGGCAATGCGGCGTTGGGCGTGCTGCTGGTGGCGGTGATCGTTGCCGGTGCGGATGACAGGCGGTTTGCGCTGTGGTTCTGCGCCGGCGCCGTTTCGACGCTGCTGACGTTTCGCTTTGGCGCCTATCTGGCGATGCGGCTGGCGGCGCTGGCGGCGGTGCGGCAACCGGTCTGGCTGCGATTGGGCGTCGCCAGTTTGTACCGGCCGGGCTCGGATGCGCCGTTGCTGATGACCTCGCTGGGGCTTGGGTTGGCAACGCTGTCGACGATCGCGCTGATGACCGGCAATTTGCGGGAACAATTCGCGGACGCGCTGCCGGCGCGGGCACCTACCTTTTTCTTTATCGACATTCAGAACGATCAGCTCGATCGGTTTACCGGCATCGTGAGGGGTGAAGCGGGCGTTTCGGACCTGCACCAGGTGCCCAGCCTGCGGGCGCGCATCGTGGCGCTGAACGGCGTGCCGGCGGAGCAGGTGCATGTCGCGCCGGATAGCCGCTGGGGTTTGGCTGGGGATCGGGGGCTGACGTATTCCGCAACGATTCCCGAGGGCTCGAAGCTGGTGGACGGCAGGTGGTGGGGGGCTGGCTACGCTGGGCCGCCATTGCTGTCGCTCGATGACGGGCTGGCGCATGGGTGGGGGCTGCATGTCGGGGACACGCTGCGGGCCAACGTTCTTGGGCGGGACATCGATTTTCGGGTGGCAAATCTGCGGGCGATCGATTGGCGTGGTCTCGACCTGAATTTTACGCTGGTGGCGTCGCCGGGGTTGCTGGAGCACGCGCCGCACATGCATATCGCAACGGTGCGCACCACGCCGGGGGCCGGTGTCAAGCTGCTGCGGGCGGTGAACGATGCGTTGCCGAATGTGACCGGGATTCGGGTGGCGGATGTCATCGAGGCGGTGGCGGGGGTGTTGGCGAAGCTCGCGGTTGCGTTGAGCGTTGCCGGGGCCGTTACGCTTGTGTCGGGGGCGCTGGTACTGGCCGGCGCCATCGCGGCGGGGCAGCGTCGGCGCATCGATGAGGCGGTGATATTTAAGACGTTAGGTGGAACGAAAGCGCAGATCAGGGCGGCCTGGCTTGTGCAGTTCGGGATCATGGGTCTTACAACAGGCGTTATTGCGGCTGGGCTGGGGACGTTGGCAAGTTGGGCGTTGATGCATTTTGCGCTGGATGCGGATTGGGTGTTGCTGCCTTGGGTGTTGTGTGCAACGATTTTTGGGTGCATGCTGCTCATGGTGGCGTGCGGTTATGCGGGTACGGCGGTAGCGTTGCAGACGCGTGCGGCGCCTTATTTGCGGAATCGGTGAGGCGGGAAGACGTCTTTTTGAAAATAGCGGCAGCACCTTTTACGTTGGCTTCACGTGTGGCCACCGCCAGTGGCCGGCGGCATCGTTGTCGAAGTGACGTTAACGCATCAGCACAAGCCACCTAGGCCGAGGCACGCATGTGGCTTGCTTACGTTGGCGTGCTGGAGCACGGCGGGCGTTCGTTGTGGCTCCGCAAAGGGTTGCCCGTCGGCCGAAGCCGTGCGGAACGTAGGGTGGGCTTCAGCCCACCGCTTCCACGATGCCCGACCACCGCAAAATGAAACACGCGCACCACGAGGTAAGCAGTCCTCTCCGCACGGATTGTTTTGTCCGCGTACGAAGCGCCGGAAGGGTGTGGGGTCGGAATTGACTACAGGCCCTATCCTTTCGCCAAGCCGTTCTGGGCGCGGCTGGCAGATTGGTTTGGCGTATTACCGCGCCGGTCCTTTGCGTGGCTGCGGTGGCCGCGCAAGGGGGACGGATCGTGGAAACACCAGGCATGCAGGCGTGGCTGCGAAGGTCGCCTCGCCCCGTGCTGCGTTGGCCGCGCTCGGCGTATGGCGCGATCGTTGCGTGGATGCTGGCGCTCCGGCGGCGTGAGGGTCCGCGTGAGCTGCTGGTCGCCGATCCGGCTGCTGATGAAGCTCGTGCCGCCGACATCGCGCCTGCCGCGCCGCCACGGCCCGCCGGGCTGATCGAAATTGTGCTGCCGAGCGGCGTGGTTGTCCGCGTCGATGCGCAGGTGGACGAAGCCGCGCTGCGATGCGTTCTGGGGGTGCTGGAACGCGGCCTGAGCGTTCGATCGGCCGCATGATGTCGAGGGCCGGTGCGGCCTGCCCCGTCGGCTTTTGCTGCATCCGACTATTTACCTACGGCCTGCATCATGCTACACCCCGGCCAGCCCTGATCCCCGAGGCCAGGGCCGGGTAGCCGCACACGCAACACGCCACGCCAAACATCGCATCCTCCCCGGATAATCCATGCGGAACCGAAAAGGGTTGTCACGTGACAACCCTTTTTGGAATCAGAACGAACAGACCGCTTCACGGCGTGACGGACGAAAGCAGAAGCCGTTCTTTTTTGCAAAAAAGAACCAAAAAACTGTTTATAATATATAAGGTTTTTGTTTCTTTTTTTCAAAAAAGAAATACTTCCTCTGCTTTACCGGCGCCCTTTACATGACTTGACATGGAATTCATAACCCGAAGCAGCCATAATACAAAAAGGGGCCACCATGCATCGCATCATCAGCCAGCACGCCGGCATACTGTCCGCCGCATTCCTGCTGGGCGTGGCCGCGTCCGGCCAGGCACGCGCCAAGCCCGCGGAAGTGACACTCGCCTCGCCGGCCGAGGCACTCGCCTATTGCAAGGCAGGTAAAATGGCCAAAACCGATATCGCCTACATCAACGGCACCGGCGGACTGTCGCAATACGGCGCCAAGGGCTGTCCCCAGCAGTCGCCAAAGGGCAAGGTCAAGAACGCCCTCGAGGTTAACGGCGGGACGACCTCGGAATGCGCCCTGGCTTCCGCCACCCAGGCAGTGAAACTGTGCGACGACGGCGGCGTGGGCGAATACGATATCGACTTGATTGCCGGCAAGGTCGGCCACACCCTGTCAGGCCCCGGCTATGGCTGCGTCGTGAACTTCTCCACCAGCGGCATCGGCAACGCCATCTGCAAATAGCCAAAGTTTTTTTGGTTCTTTTTTTCAAAAAAGAACGACTTCCTAGAGCGGCTTCAGCCTGACTGGAAAATCGCCAGCGTCCGTCGGGCCGCTCTAGGTTGTTGTTTGCAGAGCATTTGTATCAGCTCAAGATGCCCGCCTCAAT
>Ga0116228_10003772_pt1 | contig 13408 bp, 10 predicted proteins | sample S1TSphfallax_2_FD_89694 | JGI IMG/M metagenome (GOLD analysis project Ga0116228, IMG submission 89694) | Host-associated microbial communities from peat moss isolated from Minnesota, USA - S1T2_Fc - Sphagnum fallax MG | ecosystem: Host-associated > Plants > Peat moss > Unclassified | place... | reverse complement strand
TGCCCGAGGGCGACGCCGATTTTTCCGGCCGCATGCGCGAAATCAAGGCGGGCTTTACCCGACGGATTGCACGGCAAGCGGAACGGACGATCGGGAGTTTGCGACAGCGGGAAAGCGGCATCTGGCAGCGGCGATTTTGGGAACACACGATCAGGGACGAACGCGATTATGCCGCCCATATGGATTACATCCATTTCAACCCGGTGAAGCATGGTCCGGTGAAGGAGGCGCGGGCTTGGGAATACGCGTCATTTCGGCGATGTGTGGCGGCGGGTTTATATCCGTTGGAATGGGGTGGCACCGAGGGTGATGCGATTTATGGCGGGGAGCGGGAGTGAGGTTATAGGTGTGGCGGCACGCAGCAGTTGAAGCCTGCGGCTAGCTTGCGTCGGCGTGCTGGAGCACGCCCTACGCTTGCTTGTCCCGAGAGAAATTGCTCTGATAGGTAGGGAGTCGAATTGGAACTTGGGGCGAACGTGGCCATCGTGGGCGTAGAGACCAAATTTACCGAGGTTATCGAAGCACTGACCAAAGTGTTGAAGCCCTTGGGATACACGAAACGACGCCATACGTTTCGACGCTTATCGGATGGCAATTCCGCGGTGATCGAGGTTCAGCGGTCGGTTGAAAGCGACCAGAATACGATCAAATTTACCATCAACATTGGTGTCGTTTGTGGCCGCCTTCTTGAGGATTGGGAACCGGTTTTGATCAAAGCCGGTAGCAGCTCGGCGCATCTAAGAAACCGTATCGGCTATTTCCTGCCCGAACCGCACGACAAGTGGTGGGTCTTGGATGTATCGACCGATACCTCAGCCGTCAGTTTGGAGCTTTCAACGCTCCTTGAACGCAATGTGGTGCCATACCTTTCGCAGCACCTCTCAGACCGAGACCTTGTGGCGCTTTGGGTGACTGGACGGTCGCCCGGTCTCACGGAACGGCAGCGGGTTCAGCATCTGCGCGCACTGACGGCCGCCCTATAGGCTCCCCTGCCGCATCCGTGGTGGCCGGGCCAAGCAACGCCTACCGGCCGGAGAGCGTGCGTTCAGACTATTTTCCTATAATTTTGAGATTCTCAAGACCAGTACAGCGATTCTTTATGTTGCGGAATTCTTGATTTATTCACCCTCCAGCATGGGCTCAAAGGGAATGACCCCGAATTTTATCAGATGTGCCGCCCGTGCCTCGGCATAGGTATGAGCAAAACTCTCTCGCTCTTCGTAGGTCCTTGAAAAATAGGCTTCGGAAAGCAGCCCATGCTCGCCTCTCACTAGTGCGGCCGGAGCAAGCACTTTTTCGCTGAAATCTACCCAATGGCCAATCTCATGCAGCAAAGTACGGTAGAGTTGAGTCGCTCGAATGGAGGCTGGCGTCATTGAAAATCGGTAGCATCGTCGCTCTTGCGATATTTGATGGCCGTCCTTGCGTAATCGGTCTAATTCCTCATGATCTCGCGGAGAAAGTGATAATGGCCACTCCAGTTTAGCGTCAGGGTTTACGGCCTCCAACGCCAGCGCAGGCGCAGCCCTAATGGTTCTTTGTCCAGGTAACCCAAGGTCGGCTGAGTAATACAACCGGCCCCAGGCCGGACGGAGCAAGCGCTGTTTCCGGGTAGATTGGCGGAGGATAATGGTTGCGATACCACCCCAATCATCCGAGGGTGTATTTGCTAGAACCTGTGAAATATCTCCAACAGAGCAGGCATGAATGCACCCGCCACTGTTCTCCTCCACCAGGAACAGTATGTCTCGCCCCCGCACCAGGCGTCGCTCCTCCCGGTGCGAGCTTAACTGCTCCGTCCACCTCCGCTCAGAATGGCATATGGCTGGGATTACCAGGCGGTTGTCGCGACCATGGCCCTGCTTCTTAGTGCCGATATTGCGGCTCCGGCGGGTCGCATCAAAGCCAGCCTTCATACGTTCTCCAGTGTCTTGCCTTGGGCATGGTCTCAGGCCCCGTCACCACTATGACGCCCTTTCAGTATCTGGCCCAATCCGCCAGGTCCCCAACGCGTCCGGTGCATAAATCTTGATTTCTGATGCTGGAAGCAATCGATGAATCATCGGCGCGCCCCTCATCAGAAAGGTTAGGATGGGCTGGCGACCGGGCCGCTTTAGAGTATGCCGATGATGGCAAGCGCCGCCCTGATATCCGGCGGCGAATACGGCCAGGGCCGCGTCCACGTGACGCCCTCGCGCAGCACGCGGGCGGGGTTGCCGCCCACCACCGTCGCCGGCGCCACGTCGTGCGTCACAATGGCGCGCTGCCCGACGATGGCGCCGGCGCCGATCGTGCGGCCCTTGCCGACGGTCGCGTACTTGCCGAGCCAGACATGCGGGTGGATCACCACGCTCGCGGGCATGTTGATCAGCCGCGACGGATCGGCGAGTTCGAAAATGCCGTGCGAGTCGCTGGTGGCGATATCGACGCCGTCGGCAAACATCGCGTCGTCGCCGACCTGGATCGAGACATGCTCGCCCTCGGCAAGCAGCATCGCACTGTTCGCGGAACCATCCTGGCCGAAAAACACCGCCGTTCCGCTGCCCCACAGATTGGCGTGCAGCGTGCGGCCGTGCCGGCTGCCGCCGACGATATACACATGATCCTGCGCGTGCATGGCGATAGTGGCGGCGACATGGCCCGGCCCGTCCACCACCACCAGGCCGGTGGCGCCGGGGGCGGCGTCGATCGCGATATCGACCGTGGTGGCGGCGGCACCGATCCACACCAACACGCCGCCGGACGTCATCGGCCGGTGCAGCCGAACACCGCGGGCCTGGGTGAAATTCGGGTAGTCGGGCGAAAAGGCGATCAGCGCGCCGCCTTCGAAGGACGGCAGCGTAAAGCCGGTTGTCTTGCCTGGAATCGCAGCGCCCCAGGCACGGTGAAGCTGGATGTAATCCCGCAGCTCGGCCGCTTTCATGCGCAGGTTCATAATGGTCAGCGATCCTGCAACGCGAGCGCACCCTGCGGCGCCTGCCGCCGCTCCACCAGCACCGACACGCCCCACAGCGCCAGCCCGCCCAGCGCCAGCGCCGTGCCGACCCAGCCGGTGGAGGTCCAGCCGAACCCCGCCGCAATGGCCATGCCGCCGAGCCAAGGGCCCAGCGCATTGGCGGTGTTGAACGCGGAATGGTTGAGCGCCGCCGGCAGCCCTTGCGAATCGCCGGACACGTCCATCAGCCGGCCCTGCAACACGGTCGCCAGCGCCGCGCCGCAGGCGATCAGGAACACGTCCGCGGTCAGCAGCCAGATATTGCGTGCCGCGAACGGATACAGCGCCAGCATCATCGCGGACCAGACCAGCAACGCCCCCGCGGTCGGCATCGGCGCGCGATCGGCGAAGCGCGGCACGATCAGGTTGCCCGCGGTCATGCCGATGCCGAACGCGCACAGCACCAGCGGCAGATACGCCGCCGACATGTGCGTCACCGCCCCGAGCGTCGAGGCAAGATAGGTGTAGACCGCGAACAGGCCGCCAAAGCCGATGGCGCCGATGCCCAGCGTCAGCCACACCTGCGCGCGCTTCAGCGCCGCCAATTCGCGCAGCGGCGACGCATGCGGCGCCGGCGCGTCACGCGGCGCGAACAGCGCCACCAGCGCCATCGCGGTCAGCCCCAGCACCGCGACCACGCCAAAGCTCCAGCGCCAGCCTATGGTCTGGCCGAGCAGATTGGCCAGCGGCACGCCGACGATGGTCGCGGTCGTCAGGCCGAGGAACACCTGGCCCAGCGCCTGCGTGCGGCGGCCGACGGGCACCAGCGACGCGGCGACGAGCGACGCGATCCCGAAATAAGCCCCATGCGGCAGGCCGCTGATGAAGCGGAACGTCAGCATCCAGCCATAGGTCGGCGCCAGCGCGCTCAGCCCGTTGCCGAGCGCGAACATCGCCATCAACAGTATCAGCATGGTCCGCCGCGCGACGCGCGCCGACAGCACCGCAATCATCGGCGCGCCAACCACGACACCGAGCGCGTAGGCGCTGATCACATGGCCCGCGGTCGGCGCATCGATCCGCAGCGAGGCGGCGAAATCCGGCAGCAAACTCATCGTCGCGAACTCGGTGGTGCCGATCGCAAACCCGCCCATGGCGAGCGCGACAATGATCAGCGTGGGCCAAGGGCGCGCGGCCGGGTCGGCACTCGGCACTGGCATCTTCAGCCCCGGCGCGGTGACGGCGGAAAAAGCAAGGAAGGTCTTCTTTTTTGAAAAAAAGAAGCAAAAAACTTTTGCTCCGGCGCTCGGAGCACCACGCGCATCAAATGATCAACCTTGCACGGATGCAAGCGGGCAAAAGTTTTTTGGTTCTTTTTTTCAAAAAAGAACATTCTTTCTGTCTTAGTTTCCGCCGACGGCAAGCCCCGCCGTCCGCGGATCCACCGTAAAGCGGCAACTATCCGTGGCGCCCGGCACGTAGCCGGAGCATGACGCCACGTTCGCGCGCCCCGGCTCGGGCGGCGGCGCGGCGCCGCCCGCGAGCGCGGTGGCCATCGCGTAGCCGGCCGCCAGGCCGGCGCTGTTCTGGCCGCTGGCGCCCACCGCGGCGCGGAACGCATGGATGTTCTGGTTCCAGGCAATGCCGGCAGACAGCAGCGGCGCCGGTTTGGAAACGGGCGACGCCGCCAGCAGAATGCCGGTGCCCGGCGCAATGCGGCCGGTGCCGAACAGATTATTCAACGTCAACGCACACGCGACCGCGCCGCCATTGCGATCGGCCACCACGAAACTGGTCGAGGCCGGCAACGCCGGCAACCCGGCGGCGGCGTTCGTGGCCGCCAGCAGCGCCTCGGCGTCGCCGCCGGTCGCGCGGAAATGCGCCGCCGCCGCCTGTGACGCCGCGTCGGCCGCCTGGGTGCCCGACGGATCATGCTGCAGCACGCGGAACGCGGCCGTCGCGGCCAGGCCGCCATCCGCGGGCAACGCGACGAACGACGCGATATCGTTGCCCGCCGGCGTGTCCAGCGTCGGCTGTAGTGTCGGCACGGCGCGGCGCAAATCCTCCGGCGTGAACGGGCCGCCCGCCGCGGCGGACGCGGCGGCAACCTTCTGGCCCAGCAAACCCTGGTGCAACGCGCCGACGCCCAGCGTGCGCAACTGGGAAAATGTCTCGGCCAGATCGGGCTGGCGCAGCGTGCCGCCCTCGGTCAGCGCGACACCGCCGGGCGCGAAGACGGCGGCGGAAAACGGATCCAGCGTCAGCGGTACGGCGACCGGTGCCAGGTCCAGCGCCAGCGCGCGGGAGACCGGAAAGCCGAAGCGCGCCGCCTGCTCAGCGGGGGCAACCAGATTGGCGAACTGGCGCGAGCCATAACGCGCGCTGAGCAGATACATCCCGCGCGCCAGCATCGGCACCGCGGCCGGCCGGTCGCCGCCCGCCACCGCCGGCGCCGGCGGCAGAAAAATCACCGACTCCGGCACGCCGCGATTCGGGCTGTCGGTGCCGGGCTGATACGCCACGCACGCGCCGCCGCCGCCAAGCCCGGCACGCGACGGCAACGTGACCGACAACATGAACGCCAGCGTCACCGCCGCGTCCGCGGCGTTGCCGCCGGTGGCCAGAACCTGCTTGGCGGTGAGCGCGGCACGCGGCTCGTCCGCGACCACGCCGCCTATATAGCCGGCAAGCACCTTCGGCGTGCCGTCGTCACCGCCGAAAATCTTGCGCTTGACATAGCCGAAGCCGCACCCGGCGAGGCTCAGCGACACACAACAGGACACCAGAAGCCGCAGGCGGCCGGAACGCACGCTTACAGACACCGGTCGAACCACTCCCGCTAAGGCCACCATGAAGCGCGTCGCTTAAACGCGTTCCGCGTGTGGCGCCAGGGGCCGCGCTTTCGAAGGAAGGAAGGCGGGGGGCTTTGCCCCCCGCCTTCCTTCCTTCGATGCGATTGCCCTTGCGTCCCACCCGCGGACCCTGTTTCTGGCGCACATGCGGCGCAGCGACTCGGGACTATGAGCAACCGGCACTCTGATCTTTTGCGGTTCTACCGTACGTTGGGTGATCTTCAGAAACTGAACGGCGGCTTGCACCGCATGGCGCAGGCGGATCCGGAGTACCCGTGGCCGACGCGCGGCGTGGTGTTCTTCTATGAACGCAATGAACAGCGCAGCGACACCGGCAGTGGCGCGCGTGTGGTGCGGGTTGCGACGCATGCGTTGCGGCCGGATTTGCAGACGAGTTTGTGGGACCGGCTGGCGCATGACGCCAGCGGCACGCATCGCGGCTCGGTGTTTCGCACCGTGCTCGGCCTGGCGCTGCGCGACCTGATGGGCAACACCGAGCCGCAGAGCTGGGGCCGCGGGGCCGAAGCGCCGGCCGGGGCCGAGAAGACCGAGGCGACGCTGGAGGCGGCGGTGAGCCTGTATGCCGGCCAGATGCCGTTCCTGTTCCTGCCGGTGGAGGATCCGCCGGGGCCGAACAGCCTGCGCGCGTTCATCGAGCGGAACGCGATTGCGCTGCTGAGCAATTTTGCCCGCCCGCCGCTCGATCCGCCGTCGGAGGGGTGGCTCGGGCGCCGCAGCACGCGGGAGAAGGTGGCGCAGTCCGGGCTGTGGAACATCCAGCACGTGGATGCGTCGTACGATCCGAGTTTCATGGACACGATGCGCACGCTGATGTCGGAGATTCCGGCGGACTGATGCGCGGCGCGGGGCTGACGCGCCGGGCCGCTTTGGGCGGCGTCTGCCTCTGTTGCATGCCGAAGTGTTTGCGCGCGGATGCGCCGATCGCGCTGCGCGAGGTGGCGCCGGGGATCCATGTGCGGCGCGGCGCCGACGAGGATGCGTCGGCGGCCAATCAGGACGCGATTGCCAATATCGGCTGCATTGTCGGCCGCGATTCGGTGCTGGTGACCGATCCCGGCGGGTGCCTGGCCGACGGCGCGCGGCTGCGGGCGGCGATCCGGCAGGTGACGGGCAAGCCGATCAGCGCCGTGCTGCTAAGCCACGTCCATCCGGACCATATTTTCGGCGCCGGCGCGTTTCTGGCCGATGGCGCGGCAATTTTCGGCCATGCGAACCTGCCGCAATCGCTGGCGGCGCGGGGCGAGTTCTACCGGCGGCAGCTGGACGACATTCTGGGCCCAGGTAAAGCCGGCCCGGTGGTGCGGCCGACCATTGCGGTCACCGGCAGCAGGACGATCGATTTGGGTGACCGGCCGGTGACGCTGACCGCGCATGCGCCGGCCCATACCAGCGCCGACATGTCCGCGTTCGACGCGCGGACCGGCACGCTGCTGGCGGCGGATTTGCTGTTTGTCGGGCGCGTGCCGTCGCTCGATGGCAGTCTGAAGGGCTGGCTGGCGGAGCTGGACGCGCTGGCGGCGCTACGCCCGGCGCGCGCGGTGCCGGGGCATGGGCCGGTGACGGGCGCGTTCAGCGCGGCGGCCGCGCCGCTCACCCGGTATCTGACCACGCTGCGCGACGAGACGCGCGCGGCCATCGCCGCCGGGCGCGGCCTGCAAGCCGCGGTCGGGAGCGTTGCGCGCTCGGAGCGGGCGCAGTGGAAGCTGTTCGATGATTATCATGCGCGGAACGTGACCGAGGCCTATAAGGAACTCGAGTGGGAGTAGACACATGAAAGAAAGCACTTCTTTTTTGAAAAAAAGAAGCAAAAAACGCCTGCTCTTGCGCTCTCCCCAGCGGACGACACGACCGCCACAGCGCGTACCCGAACGAGCAAAAGTTTTTTGGTTCTTTTTTTCAAAAAAGAACATTCTTCCTTTACCTTTAGTCCTGCTGACCGGCGCCGCGCCGGACGATGGCGCGGCACGCTGGCAGGCGCTGGCGGCGGCGATCTTCCACGGCCGGCACCCGACCGCGCTGCCGGGCTGGGTGAACGTGGACGCGCCGGTGCGGGCGATGGACGCGGCGTTGGTGCCGGTGACCGTGACCGTGGCGCAGGACCATCCGATCCGCGGCATTTACCTCGTGGTGGACGAAAATCCGTCGCCGGTTGCGGCCCATGTCGTGTTCGGGCCGGCGGCGGATACGCGCACGCTCACGTTCCGCATCCGGGTGGATCAATACACCAATCTTCATGTCGTCGCGGAGGCGCCGGATGGCACGCTGGTATCGACCGCGCGGTTCATCAAGGCGGCCGGCGGCTGTTCGGCGCCCGGCGGCGAGACGCCGGAGATTGCGCTGAAATCGGCCGGGCAGATGAAGCTGCGGCTGCATGACATGCAGGCGGAGTTGCTGGTGCGGCACCCCAACTTCAACGGCATGCAGATGGACCAGGTGACGCGGCTCTATACGCCGGCGCGTTACATTAACAGCCTCGACATTGCTTATAACGGCGTGCGGGTGCTGCATCTCGATAGCGACATTTCGCTCGCCGCCGACCCCGCCATCGGCTTCGGCATCAAGGCGCCGGGCGCTGGTATTTTGTCCGTCGACGTCGCCGACACGTCGCACGCGTCGTGGCACCAGGAGTTCCCCGTGCCGCCCCATGGCACTTAAAGGTGCAAAAGTTTTTTGCTTCTTTTTTTCAAAAAAGAAGACCCTCTTTCTTCTGTTGGCGGCAGCCGCACCGGTGCCCGCGACACTCCCCGGCGCGACGGTGGTCGAAAGTGCCGCGGGCGCGCGCGCGTGGATCGCGGCGCATCATGCGGCGGTGATCGACGTAGCGCCGGCGCCGGTGCGGCCGGCGGCGATGGCGCCCGGCATGCCGTGGCTGCCGGCGGCGCATCAGGATATTCCGGGCAGCGCCTGGCTGCCGGGCGGCGGCGATGCGGCGCGGGCGGACGCCTATCTGCGCGCGGTCGCGGCGCGGGTGGGGGCGCCGCCGGGCGGGGCGGTGCTGGTTTATTGCCACCCGCATTGCTGGGCGAGCTGGAACGCCGCGCACCGGCTGGTGCAGCGCGGCTACCGTCAGGTGGCCTGGTTTCCGGGCGGCATCGAAGCGTGGGCGGCGGCCGGGTTCGATTTGCAACGTACGCAGGCGATTCCGTACTGACGCGGCTATTTTCGCCGGCGTCATGCGCCGCCCGCAACGCTGGCGGCGTATAGCGGACGGCGTTAACGCAGTTGCTTCACCTATTTTCGCCATAGTTGGCCATCATCGCAGGGGCAATTTCGTCCCTGCTACGTGCCTACCCGGAGAATTTGAACCCATGGCCGGCGTCGACGTCCTTGCCTCCGCCTTCAACGGCGCCAACGCCGCGTTCCTGGCCGACACCTATGCGCGGTGGGTAGAAAACCCGGCGAGCGTGGATGCGAGCTTCGCCGAGACCTTCGCGGCGCTGAACGACGAGGCGCGGGCGGTGCTGAACGACGCGTCGGGCGCCACCTGGTCGCCGCGGCATTATTCGGCCGATGACGGGGATGGGCCGGCGCGGCCGGTGTCGGCGGCGCTGGACCGGCGCACGCCATCCTCTGTCGAGGCGGTTCGCGCCGCGACGTTGGACTCGATCCGCGCGCTGATGATGATCCGCGTCTATCGCGTGCGCGGCCATCTGGAGGCCAAGCTCGACCCGCTGGGCCTGCAGGTGCCCAAGACGCATCCGGAGCTCGACCCGCGCACCTACGGCTTCACCGAGGCGGATTGGGACCGGCCGATTTTCATCGACCGGGTGCTGGGGCGCGAGACCGCGACGCTGCGCGACATCGTCGGCGTGCTGCGGCAGAGCTATTGCGGCCATATCGGCGTCGAATTCATGCATATCCAGGACCCCGAGCAGAAGGCCTGGATCCAGCGGCGGATCGAGGGTGCGCCGTGGATCACCGCGTTCGATGCGCGCACGAAACGCGAAATCCTCAAGCAGCTCACCGAGGCGGAAGGGTTCGAGGCATTCTGCCAGAAGCGCTATGTCGGCACCAAGCGGTTCGGGCTGGAGGGTGCGGAGGTCACCATTCCGGCGCTGCACACCATTATCGAAACCGTGGCGGCGGCGGGCACCAACGAGATCGTGATCGGCATGCCGCATCGCGGCCGGCTGAACACGCTGGTCAATATCGTCAAGAAGCCGCTCAGCGCGCTGTTTTCGGAATTCGGCGGCGCCAGCTTCAAGCCGGACGACGTGCAGGGCTCCGGCGATGTGAAATATCATCTCGGCACCTCCACCGATGTCGAAATCGGCGGTCGTCTGGTGCATTTGTCGCTGCAGCCGAACCCGAGCCATCTGGAAGCGGTGGACCCCGTGGTGGTGGGCAAGGTGCGCGCGCGGCAGGACATGGCCAGCGACATCACGACGCGGCACAGCGTGATGGGCATCCTGCTGCATGGCGATGCCGCGTTCGCCGGACAGGGGCTGGTGTACGAGACGCTGGCGATGAGCCAGTTGATCGGCTACCGCACCGGCGGCACCGTGCATGTCGTGGTGAATAACCAGATCGGCTTCACCACCGTGCCGGCGCATGCCTATTCGGGCCTGTATTGCACCGACATTGCCAAATCGATCCAGGTGCCCATCCTGCATGTGAATGGCGACGACCCGGAGGCGGTGGTGTTCGCGGCGCGCATGGCGGCCGAGTTCCGGCAGAAATTCGGCACCGATTTCGTGCTCGATGTCGTGTGCTACCGCCGGCACGGCCATAACGAGACCGACGAGCCGGCCTTCACGCAGCCGATCATGTATCGCGCCATCCGCGCGCAGAAAACCACGCGGACGCTCTATGCCGAACGGCTGGAGCGCGACCGGGTGATCGCGCCGGGCGACGCGCAGGCGATGTGGGACGCGCTGTTCACCTCGTACGACGAAGCCTTCGCGGCGGCGCAGTCGTACCGGGTGAACAAGGCGGACTGGCTGGAAGGCAAGTGGCGCGGCCTGCGCCAGGCCGAAATCGACGAGGATACCGAGGAAGCGACCGCGGTCGCCCTGCATGTGCTGCACGAGGTGGGTGACGCGCTGGCGACGGTGCCGCGCAGTTTCGACCTCAATCCGAAAATCGCGCGCCAGCTCGACGCCAAGCGGCAGATGATCGAGACCGGTCAGGGCATCGATTGGGCGACGGCGGAGGCGCTGGCGTTCGGCACGCTGCTGCTGGACGGGCATCATGTGCGGCTCTCGGGCGAGGATTGCCAGCGCGGCACCTTCTCGCAGCGCCACGCGGTGCTGATCGACCAGACCAACCAGAACGAATTCCTGCCGCTGAACAATATCCGCCCCAAGCAGGCGCGGATCGAAATCTTCAACTCGCTGCTGTCGGAAGCCGGCGTGCTGGGCTTCGAATACGGCTATTCGCTGGCCGACCCATGGACGCTGGTGCTGTGGGAGGCGCAGTTCGGCGATTTCGCCAACGGCGCGCAGGCCATCATCGACCAGTTCCTGGCCAGCGGCGAGAGCAAATGGCTGCGCATGTCGGGCCTGACGCTGCTGCTGCCGCACGGGCATGAGGGCCAGGGGCCGGAACATTCCTCGGCACGGCTGGAGCGCTATTTGCAGCTTTGCGCCGAGCGCAACATGACCGTGGGCAACCTGACCACGCCGGCGAATTACTTCCACGCGCTGCGGCGGCAGTTGAAACGGAATTTCCGCAAGCCGCTGGTGCTGATGACGCCGAAATCGCTGCTGCGGCATAAATCATGCGTCAGCGCGCTTGCCGAGTTTTCCGGCGAGACGCGGTTCCGCACCGTCATTCCGGAAACCGAGAAATTGGCGCCGAATGCGGACATCAAGCGCGTGGTGATCTGCAGCGGCAAGGTATATTACGATCTGATAGCCGAACGGCATGAGCAGGGCATCGACAATGTCGCCATCCTGCGGCTGGAACAGATCTACCCGTTCCCGGAGCGGACGCTGGCATTCGCGCTGAAGCCGTATGCGAAGGCACAGATCGTGTGGTGCCAGGAGGAGCCGGAGAATATGGGCGCCTGGAACTTCGTCGATCGGCGGATCGAGCGGGTGCTGGCGGCATTGAAGCCGAAGGGGCGCCGGCCGGTCTATGTCGGGCGGCATGAGGCGGCGAGCCCGGCTACGGGCCTGGCCAAGGTGCATGCAGCCGAGCAGGCCGCTCTGGTCAAGGCGGCGCTGACCGTGGAATAGAGCGGCGTACGGGCCGATATGCAGCCCGGCCGGCTAGCAAAGGGACTGCTTTCATGTCCGTCGACATCACCGTGCCTGCGTTGGGCGAAAGCGTCGCCAACGCCACCGTCGCGCGCTGGCTGAAGCAGCCGGGCGAAACGGTGGCGGCGGATGAGCCGCTGGTGGAGCTCGAAACCGACAAGGTGACGGTGGAGGTAAATGCACCGGCCGCCGGCGTGCTCGGGCCGCTGCAGGCGGCGGAGGGCGCCGAGGTCGAAGTGGGCCATGTTCTGGGCAGCGTGGAGGCCGGCGGTGCCGCGCCGGCGCGGCCGGCAGCGCCCGCGCCGGCCGCCGCACCGAAGGCCGCGCCCGCGTCGCCAGGAGTGACCGCGCCGGCCCCTGCCCTGGGCCCGGTGTCGCGGCCGGCGCCGGCCGCGGGCGAGGCGCCGGCGCACGCGCCGCTGCCGGCGGCGGCGAAGATGCTGGAGGAGCGCGGCGTGGCCGCGTCCAGCGTCGGCACCGGCACCGGCAAGGACGGCCGCATCACGAAGGGCGACGTGCTGGATTTCCTCGCCCGGCCGGCGCCGGCGGCGCAGGCACCATCAGCCCCGCCCGCGCCGCGCCCGGCCGACGCGCGCGAAGAGCGGGTGAAGATGACGCGGCTGCGGCGCACGATCGCGCAGCGGCTGAAGGAAGCGCAGAACAACGCGGCGATGCTGACCACCTTCAACGAGGTGGACATGAGCGCCGTGCTGGCGCTGCGCGCCGAATATAAGGACGCGTTCGAAAAGAAGCATGACGGCGTGCGGCTCGGCTTCATGAGCTTCTTCGTGCGCGCCTGTGTTGTTGCGCTTAAGGAATTTCCGGCGGTGAACGCGGAAATCGACGGCGAGGACATCGTCTATAAGAACTACGTCAATATGGGCATTGCGGTCGGCGGGCCGAACGGGCTCGTGGTGCCGGTGATCCGCGATGCGGATCAGCTCGGTCTGGCACAGATCGAAAAAGCCATCGGCGCGTTCGGGCGCCGCGCGCGCGACGGCGCGTTGAAGCTGGAGGATCTGGCCGCCGGAACGTTCTCGATCACCAATGGCGGCGTGTACGGGTCGCTGATGTCCACGCCGATCCTCAATCCGCCGCAGAGCGGCATTCTGGGCATGCACAAGATCCAGGAACGGCCGATGGTGGTGGGCGGCAAGATCGAAGTGCGGCCGATGATGTATCTGGCGCTGTCGTACGATCACCGGATCGTGGACGGCAAGGAGGCGGTTTCGTTTCTGGTGCGCGTGAAGGAGAGCGTGGAGGATCCGAGGCGGTTGTTGTTAGGGATTTAGGAAGGAAATGTTCTTTTTTGAAAAAAAGAACCAAAAAACTTTTGCCCGCGCGCTCTCCCCACCAGACGACACGCCAGCAACACAGCGTATCTGAACGAGCAAAAGTTT
>Ga0116228_10003771_pt1 | contig 13408 bp, 11 predicted proteins | sample S1TSphfallax_2_FD_89694 | JGI IMG/M metagenome (GOLD analysis project Ga0116228, IMG submission 89694) | Host-associated microbial communities from peat moss isolated from Minnesota, USA - S1T2_Fc - Sphagnum fallax MG | ecosystem: Host-associated > Plants > Peat moss > Unclassified | place... | reverse complement strand
TTTTGAGATTCATTATATGAATAGTATACATACGTATGCATATTATATATAATTTTAGTACATACATTAAAATACACCCCTATGTCATTATAGAATACCTTTAGGATGTAACTAATTTGGTGACTATTGCGACTAATGGGACACATCAACCTATTAATGGATGAAAATAAATGTAAAATCAATCTAACCAATAGGATGAAATTTCTAATACTTGCATCATAGTTGTGAGAATGACCAAAATAGTTGAAATTTGATCTTATAGTTGCAATATTCCCAAATCTAGTCGCAAATGACTACAAGTCGCATGTAGTCGTAAATGGACTAGTTACATTTTGGCTGATTTCTACTAGTGAAGCCCTACTATAGTCAAGGATGGTGGTTCAAAAGTATTTTTATGTAAACATTGATCCTATTGCAAGGCAAGTGGTGACATCAAGAATGATGGAGGTCACAACCAGATTTCCACAACAATTTGCAATCACCGCAACATAACGTTCTATTGGGGAAAGGTATGGACCTAAACTTCTTTACATGGTTGTTAGTAACCTATGTATTTTTTCGAATATATACAACACCATCATTGATTCAATTAGCTTGTAATTGTGGCAATGTGACTACATGGCACCCCAACCAAATACATTTGCCTATCTTCAACACTTTACACAAGTTCACTCTTAGTGTTGGGGGGGGAGGAAGTACCATGTAATTTGGCTCAAATTGTTTCTGATACACTTGGAAATACATCAACTTCGGGAGAAACAATTACAACTTTCTACAAATTTGCGCAATTGGACAGTGGAGAACCTAATACACTAAGTTCTTTAAATAAACTTTCCAACTCCATTCCATGTGTTTTCAACTACCCTTTTGTTATGGGGAACTAGCTCACCAAGAAGGAGAGAGACCAAGTCATAGACTTGCTAATTAAATATGAAAATGTGTTCGCATTTTCAATGAAAGATTTAGGAAAGTCTAAACCTTGTAGTTCTCTATAGACCTTACAAATGAAATACCCATCTATCGAAGGAGGCATAGGTTGAACAAACATGAATGAAAATTAGTAGATGAAAGATGCAAAGAGTTCCATGAGGCTGGTTTTATTCAACCATCAAGTTTTGATTTCATAGTCACTATAGTAATGCCAACAAAAAAGGATTCAGCTAGATTATGGACTGAGAAAAAGATGTGCAGGGATTATAGGCCTTTGAACCTAGTTACACCTCAGGACAAGTACTCCATGCCCATCCCTGAAGAATTATTTGATAGCATTGGAGATTCAGACACCTTCACAATTGTGGATCTGAGGCAAAGCTTTAACCAAATTGTGTTCATTGTGAGGGATCGCAAGAAAGTGGCATCCCATGGGAACAACAAGTTGTGGGAATGGCTTGTGATGCCTTTTGGATTAAAGAATGCACCTGTCTTCTTTTAGCGAGTCATGGACCAAGTTCTCGAAGGGGTAAATTTCTTGAAGTGTTACATAGATGACATCCTAGTGCATAGCAAGGGACTCCTACGGGACTTGGCTCATCTTGAGGAGTTATTCAAGAGGCTCCACGAAGTCAATATGAAGATCCATCCTAAAAAGTGTGAGTTTGTTGTCACCTTAATAGTCTACCTTGGACACAAAATTTTGCCAAATGGTATTATGGCTCATTGGGACAAAGTAGTAACCATTTTGGAGATGCCCAATCCTACTAATGTTCGCACTTTGAGGAGCTTCATTGGACTATGTAATTATTATAAGATTTATGTCCAAGACTTTAGTACTATTGTTCATCCTCTCTATGCATTGTTAAATAAGGATATTGCTTGGACATGGAGTGGAGACGCTCAAAAAGCTTTCAACACACTCAAGGAAAAGCTTTTAGAGTTCCCCATTTTAAGAAGACCAGATTTCAACAAGGTCTTCATTCTACACACTGACTAGAGTGCTTTTAGTATTGGTGTTATTCTTGGCCAACTTGATGAGGAAGGCAAGGAATATGTTATTGCCTATGCAACCCGAAGCAATAACAAGGTTGAGAACAACTACTTTTCATACGAAGGGGAATGTCTTGCTATTGTATGGGTCATCATACATTTCAGGCCCTATCTTTATGGCACCGAATTCACTTTGTATACTGACCACCAACTTATCAAGTGGTTGATCACCAACAACAAATTTACTGGTAAGTTAGCTCGTTGGGCATTTATACTTCAAGAGTTTGAGTTCAAGGTTATTCACCAACTTGGTATTATACATTAGAACATGGATATCATCTTGCGGAAACCCCTCACTACCTTTGAAGATTTCTTAGAAGCTAGGTAAGACTTTGACCAAATTTCAGCACTATATGTATCTTATGCATCTAGTTATCTTACACTATTACAATGTAACCTAATTAAGCATCCCATTGTGGATATATGGGAGGACTTTGACACTTTGAGGTTTTTTCAGCATGGGGAATACCCTTCCCAAGTTGCATCAAATCATCGAGATCGCATACAACAACAGTCCAAACGCTACTCATGGAGGGACAATCACCTCGTTTGATGCTTACCACAAGGCAATAGAATGGTTCCTCCACCACATGAACAACTTGGTCTTATTCAGAAAGTACACTCGGAGCTTGGACACTTTGGAGTTATGTGTATTTATAGTCTTCTCGCTCCTCATTACCATTGGAGAAGTATGTATGCTCAAGTCCGAGATGTCATTGCTAGGTGTGAACAATGTGATAGAGTGAAAACTTCTTTCTCTTTTCTATAGCTCACGCTTTTTCCACTCCCTATTAAAGGCATGTTCTATCGATGGTCATGTGATTTAGCTGGAAAATTACCACAATCTTCTAGGGGTAATGTCTACATCATGATTATGATTGAACATTTTTCAAAGTGGGTCAAGCTTGTTGCGTTGTCGGACAAATGATCACACAACACCAACTAGGCTTTCTTACAATAAGTCCTAAGTAGGTTTGGGCTTGTGCTAAGTGCCTTACTAATCAAGAACCAAAATTCAAAGGAAAATTCCAAGACCTATTTGACCATGCTTTCATTGACCATTGTCGGACTTCAAGGGATCATCCCCAAGCTGATGGCCTTTCAAAGAGGATGGTTTAGACATGCAAGAAAGGATTTCAAAAGATTTGCCTCACTGGGAACAAAGAGGATTGGGACTTGGCCCTACCTTACATTGCCATGGGTTATAAGATGTCTAAACATGCCTTTTTATCTCATTTCTTTCCTTACTTTCTACTTTTTGGGAAACATCCCATTCCACCCTCTTCCATCATTGCTCAATGGACTAGGTTGTGGACTTGGATTCCTTAACCACTTGGGCTAAGGTCATCACAGAGAAGGCTGCTCTATTCAAGAAGGTTATGCCCATGACCATGGAGAACTTGTCCACTGCATAACATCAAAACACCTTACAGTATGCACACACACAAGGTGGCAGTTACAAACTTAAGGTGAAACAATTTGATGTTGGCAACTTTGTATATCCCCAGTAGCAACCTAATGATACTCTAGACATTTCTTCTAGTCACACTATCTTGAGGATTAAGGCGATCAGGCCTTCAGGTGTGTTGGAGTTGTAAGGAGCTAATGAACACACAATTTGGGATCATTCCAAAAATTGTGCGCCATGCCACCTGCCGAACTTGGATCCTACCATCATCACATCAACTTGGATTCCTCCACTTGACTATCCATGTCAAGTATGTCAGAGGATAGACGATGTTGATCAGATGTTGTTTTGCGATAATGTAATGGTGGATACCATCTATTTTGCCTCAAGCCGAAGTTCATTCAAGTTCCCATCAACATTTGGTATTGTTCATCATGTTCTCCTGAAGCACCTTGATTTCTACCCAGACCATGCCACACTTTTCCGGCTCAGGCTTGGGGGGAAGATACATGAAAATTTCATCTCAGCCTCTTCTTGTGCATTGTATATATATGTGCATGCATTCTTTTTGGTTGATTAGTTTTTACCTTTGACTGGTTTTAGTCTTTTTGTTTAATATAGTTTACTATGAGTTTACACCCTTATGACACCATACGTCACCACACTACACATCACGATAATTGTCATGCCCATATACACAACCTCATACATGATGGCCAATTACGAGCATGCCCATCATGCCTTTTAGGGTTAATGTACATTTGTAGGGTTAATGTACGTTCTTAGGTGATTGTACACTATTAGATGCTTAAGGTTTTAGCTTGTTGGCGATTGTATAAAAGGGCAAGCCCTTTTCTTCTCCTTTTAGTTTTTCTAGAATTCCTTTGTCAAGGAGAGCTTCTTCCATAGTTAGAAAGTTTTTTCCATAGTCAGACATGATTTTTAGATGCTCATGGCGGCCATTACAAGGCCACTATTTACATACATTACGTTTTCTTTCTTTCTTTGCAACTTATATACATGAGAATTTCATCTCAGCCTCCTATTGTGCATTATATATATATGTGCGTGCATTTCTTTTTAGTTGATTAATTTCTACCTTTGACTAGTTTTAGTCTTTTTGTTTAGTAGAGTTTACACCCTTACGACACCGTACATCACAACATGGAGAGGGAATTAGTGGGTCATTCATGGTTTGCATGGGAAGATGGGGTGGCAAATAAGTTGTGATGGTGCATAATAAAACAAATGGGCAATGAGGATTACAAGGTTCAATGAAACACATGGGACATTTAATGCCCATGAATAAGGAGGCCTACTAAAAGCACAAGCCCCACTTTTTAAAAATTACGTAATGCTAAAGGGCAATCTTAAATTTACAAAACCAACCACACAAGATTCAACAAAATGAAAAAAAATAAATAAGAAAATTTCTTCATGGTCTTTAACTAGGGGCATTATATATGCCAAAAGGTGTAAATGGGATAACACGAGCCACACCCGCCTGCTTTTTGACTACTTTGTGGGAATTATTCCTAGAATATTTTTGAAAAATCTTTATATATATATATATATATATATATCTTAAATCATATTATTTTATTAATGTTTATGTTAAAAATTTGGCAAAATATGTCATTTTGAAAAAAATTCAAATCCATTTGCAAATCTTTTTGCTACTTGAAAGCAAACGTTACAATGTTTAAGGAGTGCTTATGTTTATTTTTTATTCATTGGATTAATTTCAACATCAAATTAAATTACGATTTTAAAATATGAAAAAACCAAGCAAATGTTGCACTTGTTATGGTACATGTTATTATGGCTACACCCTAAAGTCAAACCCAAACTTCAGTATAGGCTTGGGTGTCATGATCACTACTTTATTGGGTTCAATACGACCAAGACACCTTAATACCAAAATATTACATGTTTCATTCCTTGTTCCTAGTCCTATATGATTTAAGATAAACAATGGCACACAAAAGTTTCTTAAAAAATGATTGTTATGGATTAATTACCTTTTTCACTAGGATTCCATCATAAATTTATAGGCTTCATGGGTTTGTTCCAAATTCATGCGAAATATATTATTTCATAGGTTCATATTGCTTAAACACAAATTTCATGCATTATTTAAACATGAAAGTCATGTGCATAACATTCATGTTTAAAGAATATGAATAGGCATATGACATTTGTGTTTAAACAATGCGTATGACATTAATGTTCACACACAATAAGTAAATGAATGACATCTGGGTCTATTCCATATGAATTTATGAAAAGTATATTTTGCAGGACTATTATTGTCAAATTGTGGTCCATGAAGTTTGTGATGCCCAATCAATTTTTAAAACTATTTACCATAAAGTCTCAAATGATACCTAACTTTGCGATGTTTTCACACACTTGTAGGATGCAACATGACATTCTTAGTTAGCTAATTGGCTAGGTGACTCGACAAGGTATGTATTTTATGTTGCATTGGCTTTTACTCAACTTGTAAAAACCTTCTAAATACCAAGTGTTATTACTCTCAATTGTTTTCCCCTTATGCATGGGTCCCACAATCCACCTAGGTCTAGATGACCTCAAATGAACCAATATTGATGTCAAAATGTTAACTTTTTTACACTTTTTGTTACATTTGTTTATGTGGTGCCACTTTAATGGCATGTGAATCATGGAAAGTTATGCTTATTGAATAATATGGAAATTTTAAAAAATTAAACGAGAAATAAACAAATTTTCAATATCAAAGTTTAATTTGAACAAAAGATGTTAAACAACTTCACTCAATAACATTACTTTCATAAATGGCCCCTTAGTTTTCATAATATAATTTATTTCATCCTCAATTTTTTTATAGTAATAGGGTAATATTAAACATCTAAAAAAATCAAATTTTAGTCTTTTTCAATTTTGTGTTTATGAAAATATAATGTTTTTTAAAAGTTCATGAAATTTTTATGACATGTAATGTGATGCATTATATATGTTGTTTAAAGAAAAGTTGTAGCTTATAATTTAGAAAACTATACTTGAAATGTTAACACCTTTTGGTATGATTTGAAATTATAACAATTTTTCAAAATGAAACACAAAATCTAGCAAAATCTATGCTCTTTCAAAAAAAATTATTTATTCAAATTTGATTGTAAGAAAACATATGACATGTTGGGGCAACTATAAATACATAAATTAAAAGTTTCAAAATATTTCATTTGAAAATTCCTTTTTATTTTGGCAAAAGGACCCCAAAAAGGACAATAGTCTTAAATGCAAAATAAACACATTGCCTTGTTATATGTTGTTTGGACCCACCTATGGCACAAACCAGATACAAAAGGGGAAAAAACATTAAAAAAAACCCCTAATTCAACCATGTAATGGACTAGTTACTTGGACAAAATGGTTTTTAAAAAAAACACATTCCACTTCTATGGCCTTTCTTAAACCTAGTCTCTTCAACCATAAAATTTTTCTATTGTGATGGTTCATGATTTGGGAAAACTTCAATGAACAACATTGCATTCATGAAGCACGAAGATCTACATCGCGTTCATTTAAAAAATTGAAAAGTAATGTTGTGCAAGAATAATCCAAGAACAACTTTCCCACAATCTTATGTCACTACACTCCTGTTTTATTGTTGTTTTAGTGTAATAAAAACTAAAAAAGGACCCGAGAATTTACCGGAACTAATTCTAAATTTATTCCAAGAGTCGAAGTTTCTTCCATGATGTGCATGCAAGAAGCGGCCATTACTTTCTAATATCAAGTTTCAGTTTTAAAAGATTAAGAAAACAAAAGTAAGGCAAATCCTCATGCCTAGTGGACAAATAGTGTAAATCCTAAAGCTAGAAGTGATGCCCATGCACGAATAACTTGCCAAAGCCATATGCACATTAGCAATTTTCACCCCCCCAACCTTTTGCCTCCATTTGATATAAGTACTATTGAGATTGGGAAGAATTGCCTTTGTGGCCTCTAATACATATCAATGATGAAATCAAACATCATTAAATCATTTTGTTAAAAAAATGTGGTATGTTAAGATGAAAGCATGAAAAAAAAGAACCAATCATGTTAAGGTTAAAGTTCTTTCCAAGGATTACATTTTCCACATGGCAATTTTCTATTGGTTTATAATGCATTTTTCACATAATTTTTAAAACTAAATATCAAATTTGAAACCAAATATTGAAAAGTTATATACTTTGAACCACATGATTACAAATTCAAAACTATAATAATGTTAAGGATGTTCAAGTATAAAATGTAAAAGGGTATATGTATTTTTATTTTTTGAATCTTTTGAACACATGGATGCCTTTTTTGTGGAATATATTAAAATGCCAAAAAAATTGAGAGTGATTTGGTGAACATTCAATTAGGAAAAAAACTTTCAAAACAAAAAACCACCTATCCACATGCTTTTCTTGAGTGCTTTAAACATATATATAAAAGGAATCTTGAAACATGATGAATTTTCATGAAAGTATAATTGCAACTTATTTCAACTTTTGTAGTTGCAACTTTGAAAGTATAAGAACTTATTTCAAAAATTAAACAATTTTTTTGGTAGAAAATGTTCCCATGGTGATTTTTCAAAAATTCAAAAAACATTTTTTACGAACTTTCCACATTTTTTGGCTCCTTTTTTCATGCTTTTAGCCATCATTACCGTTTCAAGATCAAGATTCATGGCAACATGAATAATATCTAAAACTACTACAAGTAAAAAGTGTCACAACCCTACTTTGAGAGAGTGTGAAGATGAAACTCACACTTGCGAAATGGGGACTTGGGAGTCCTTTGGGACTCTCGAAACTTTAAAGTTCAATTGCAAGGGTCAAAACATTTCGCATTGGGGCGTTCTTTATATCATTAGAAAGCTATCAAAGTGTAGATGTCAAAAATGAGCTCGCATGAGCCATTTAAACATCTTCAACACAAGTTATGACAAAAAGAAAGGTTGGGAGTCAAACTGGCAGTTTAACTCTCGACCACTAAAAGTCGGGAATCGACCCGACGCCGACGCGTGCAATGGGAGTGAAACACACCATTGGAAAACTCTTGAAGAAAGCTACAATGTTGCTTTAAACCTCGTCTCAATCAGAGGTCTGAACAAAAAGTTATAGTCCCGCAAAGATGTGGGAGTCTAAATGGTGGTAGTTTCAGGATTCTTCCTTGGGAGTTTCAGGACAAAAAGCAATTGGGATGTGGGTGTCGTGGGGAGGCACAAAGAATACTATGTGGGGGAAGGTGGTGGCTTCCCCTAAGTTCGGGCCGTGGTGAGTCTTGTGAGTCCAAAGTTGCCCGTGGCTTGTCTTAGCATTAAAGGTGCTCTAGAAAGTGAACTAACCAACTTGTTGGTTGGTTTGATGCAAGTTCGAGTAAGTAACTAAAGCTTGTCACTCTTCCTAGTCCCATCCCAGAGCCTCAACACGCTCCTCTACCCCTTCTAGTGCTGAGAGTTCGGAGCGTGCCCCGAGTTCCTCACAATTCCATTGTTCGAGTAACTTAAACCCATCTTGGGTCTAACTAGGAACTTGGGAGCATGTCAAAAAGGGGGGAAAAAATCGTTTGCAAAGGAACACTAACTCTATAATTGCTTGTTTCTCCTCATCTTATAATTCTAATCACAAAAAATAGTTAGAAGTGCAACATGTCTTGGGAAAGGGTTTACAAAAATTACAACAAAAACCACCTATTTTTTTGTGTATATAAACTAACAAGGTCTTTGGAAACAAAGTGGGGAATAATCAAATATGATGTTTCAAAGTTCATAAGGAATTTTGAAATTATCCAAGCTTTCCAAAAATTAGATGCAAACCACAAGAACATATTACAAAAATATTTAAAACTCTATAAGGTGAAACATCTAAAAAAGGTAAAGCTTTACTTTCATACATTGTTGGTTGGTTTTAATAGACATCTCACATTGGGTTGATGAATGCATGAAAGCTATAAAAATCATGCCCCTTAAGCAAAACGGATGTGCTTCACTTATGTCAAATGTTGATGCAAACAAGGTTGAAATTCCAACAGCTCCAAGTTTTGTAACAAAATGTTGTAAGGTAGAAAGTTGCCAAAGACTAATAAAAAATAAAAAGTGTGTGATGAAAGCACTTGCCCAAGTCATAACAAACATGGCCACAACAACATTGATAAAAAAAACATCTTTGGAATGGAAAGTGCAATGACAATGTTCCCAAAATCCATAGATGAATTGTTCTTGGAAGAAGCCCAAAAGTATTTCTAGTTACAAAGGCAAACGAGTTGTCAAAATTGAAAGTGTCATTACAAATTATTGCAACATCCATTGTAGCTCCACCAAATGTCACCACTAGAATTCCATTGCAACCTTACAAGTATTTAGAGAGAAAAATAACAAATGATACATTTACTCAAAATAACAATGTAGATTCATCAAAATTACAAAACTCAATTGAAATGATTAAGTTAAATGCAATTGACATCACACAAATAACTTGAATAAGTTTGCGCAATGTTTATCTTTTATATAGTGATGTTCATTTTTATTGAACAAGCCATGGCCAAAATGGCTTGTCAATTCCATAATTCTATTGTCAAAACCCTTTCTACTCCCATTCATTCAAGCTCAACTTCATCAATTCACAAAGGTGTTCCCTAAAAAACTCTTGAAAGTCGAAAGAAAGTTCTGAAATTGTGTAAAAAGAAGTAGATGTATACAAAAAATGCCCAAGTGTAGAAAGAAATGTGTGATTGAAAGTTCCCAAAGAAAATTCATTGTGAAGTTTTGAAAGGAAAACATTACATGAACAAAGAATTGGGAGAGACAAATCACATTATGGCTACCTATGCATTGGCAATTTGCACTTGATGGCCTTTAATTGTGGAAAATATAATAAAATTTGCCAATAACATGATGGAGATGCTTTTAGGGCATGAATATATATAATGCATTTAAAAGGGTTGGAATAGTCCCTTTTCACCAAAAAAATCATCAAAAGGCATCACAAGTTTTTGAATGTCAAATATTTTGTTGTAGACTCCCACTTTTTTGAAAAAATCACCTAAAAAGGATATAAATTTATCCTTTTAGGAAGGTATTGCAATATTTGTGTCTACTAGCTATAGTTTTAAATATTCCTTCAAATAATGTTGCCAAATAAATTGAAATTTGGCTAGGGATGCTCACCATTTGGTTCCATTGTAACCTAAAACAATGTCAAACATTTTTTGTGGATGAACGTGGATGGAACTGGGAACCTTAAGTTGGTTGGGTGATAGATGATGCCAAATTGTGAAGCAATTATGCTTCATTAGGAATTAAAGACACCGAAAGTCCAGTTTCTTGTTTTCTTTTCTGCATTTGGCTTTGTTTTTTTGTTTTGCAAGTTTTTATGTTTAATATTGTTCTTCAATGGAGTGGCTTCGGCAAGTTGGTTTTAGTGATGGAATGAAAACCTTTTTATTCAGTTAATGGTCTCTCTAGGGTGAAAGCACATTACGGATGAACCAATTTTCACCATTTTTCATTCAAAAAAGTGATGTATAATAGGTGTGTAGTAAGTTAAAATCTTGATGGCATTTTTTGAAAACCCTAAACATAAAAAAAATAGCTTTAGAATGTGCATGACAAGATTTTGGAATTCAAAGTTCATTTTGAATCAAAGTTAAGCTTGATCCAATGGTTAGATGAAAAGATTTGGATAAAATCAATGTGCATAAAGTATATAACATACATATTTTCAATGGCCATAAGACTTCATGTTTGTGGTTCATAACACATTACCAAACCAAAAAGAATGAAAAAATAATACAATGCCCACATTTAAAATCTTCTCCTTTTTCTTAAGGTAATGTTCTTTTCCCATAAATAAGAGTTTATTATGCATTTATTGTTCAAAAAGTGCAAAAAAACACATTTTTTGAATGGATTTTCAACGAAAAATTGTAAATTTTTAAATAGTTTTAAATTTAGTTGATGTACTTCAATATCATTCACCACCAAAAAAATTAGTATAAAAATCCACACATAACTTTAGTTTTGAAATATATTTGCAATTTTTCATATTTTGTGACATTTTTTTTTTTGACAAAAATATATTTCATATGCTCAAGTTTGTAAATGTTTGTAAGAATTTCTTTTTAAATAAATTAGTTTAAGTCTAAAGTTAATGCAATATTCTTGAAATGAAAAAAAAATCCAAGATGTGATGTGCACATGTACCCAAAATAATCAAATGTAGAATTTATGTTTCTATGATTACAATTTTTGGGGGGTGGAATGTGCTTTCACCCTATGGTGAATGTGAGTCACGATTCATGGAGATGATTGGTATTGTTGTTTCTATGGAGCAAGAGGATGACATTAAGGACAAACTATATGAAGCAGGATGAGGAGGACGAAAGGCATGCATTCTTGGGAAAATAAGCTAAGTTTCGATCTTCAAATTGTGAAATTGTTGAGTTTTTGAATAGGAATAATGAACAGTTGGGGATGAATGGCCCTATGAAGTTCTCTTTATCTCTAACCTATTACATGAGTTTTGTTGTGCCATGAGTATCAGGAGGAGATTAAGAGGTTTAGAGTCTATGGTTAGGGACCAATTCATGATCAAGGGAAAGGATGAAAAAGTCTACTGATTTCAAGAACAATTGTGGTGGCAACATCATTTGGTTTTTGGGTTTTGGGACCTCAAAATGAAAATGTTATATGGTTTGTTTTCAAAAGAGAATACCTATGCTATAATGGGAGTTCCAGGGATTGAGGAACAATTGGGCACTTTAAGGTTTAGATGAAGGGTTTTCACAATCACTAGCATTGTTTTTAGTCTCTGTCCAAGTTCTGAATGGGAACGATATGCTGATGAGGGGATAACATTTGTGGGGTTTTGTGGTTGAATGATGAGCTGCCACATTCACTCACAACCAGTTGATTATGTGAGAGAAAATCAAGAAAGGTATGATCCCTTGAAATGTTTGTTTTTCAATTGTGAAGTTCTTCAAGTAAAAAGATCTTTAGTTTAAGACAAACACTTGCTGTAACCTCATTTCTATTCCTTGGAAATATTTAGCAAAACTTGGTAAATCTACATAGAATTTATTAAGGAGTGCCATGATAAAATCACTCCTCCCCCCTTCTTTTTAGTGACACCATCAAGAAATTGAAAAAAAAAAACCAATTAATCACAACTTTTTTGGTCAATGGGTTGATAAACTTCATGTTTAAACCTTCAAAAAATTGAAAAAAAATTATGAAAAAAGTTCATAGGCCAATCATGTCTTTTTGGGTTCATGGTGTAACAAATGTCGAAGCCACCTTTGAAAATGATTATTAAAACTTCTAAGTTTGTACCATCAAAATTTAATCAATCAATTTTTTTTAAGTTCATGGATTAACAAACTTAGACCCCCTATTTGAGGTGGACTAAAAAGTGGGCTTAGAGTGGGCTTGGCACAAAGTCCATTAGACCATGAAACAATATCCATAATGCATTTAATATTAATTTTTTGTCCTTTCACATTTCCTCAATCACTTGGTCTTTCAACTTTGTGCAAAGTGAACTTGAACCTTGAAGTGGCTTTTCCTTCAAACATAATGTTTCTATTTTAATAATCACGGGCTTTCAAGCTCTACTATAAAAGTGGTCTTATGTTGTCCAATTTGTTTCATGTTTGTGGTTTGGGGTGGGGCAATAAGTAACCCTATATTGAACTAGTGGGTACCCGTTAATTGCTTCAACCAATTAATAATGCACGCACGCTCTCAGAACCTAGGTTTCAGGACCTCGATATTTGGCTCCCAGGACCTGGGTTTCAGGACCTCAACACGAGGTGTCAGGACCTGGCTCTCAGGACCTGGGTTTCAAGCCCTCAACGCGAGGTTTCAAGACTTGGATCTCAGGACCTGGGTTTCAGGCCCTCGGTATTTGGCTCTCAGGACCAGGGTTTCAGGACCTTGAAAGCTCTCCATCCTACGGTCGTCTTATCTTTTTCCCGTCACTTTTCTCTGCGTCC
>Ga0116228_10003770_pt1 | contig 13410 bp, 10 predicted proteins | sample S1TSphfallax_2_FD_89694 | JGI IMG/M metagenome (GOLD analysis project Ga0116228, IMG submission 89694) | Host-associated microbial communities from peat moss isolated from Minnesota, USA - S1T2_Fc - Sphagnum fallax MG | ecosystem: Host-associated > Plants > Peat moss > Unclassified | place... | reverse complement strand
GTTGTTGTTGTTTATCTCACACATCACTCCTATTTGTTTGTTTGTTTGTTTGTATGTGTGTATGTATGTAGCTTCTTGGGTTCCAAATCCCGGGAAAGTTGAAGCCCGAGCTCAGAAGCAACCATAAGCCATAAGCCTTTTGAGAAGTGACAGAAGGAGTTTTTGTCTTCACGTTACCTAGATTTTTGATTTTGATTTTTTTTAGCTCTTTATTTTATTTTTCTTAGATTAATATGGTGTAGAGGTAGGCTAGCTACTATGTGGAGAGTTAGTATTCCATGGCCTTGAAAGAAAGGATCATGCACTCCAACTGGTACTTCCCCAGCACTCCACCTACTACTACTACTACCACTACTATTATTAATTATTATTATTCCCACCCACAAAAAGCTCCACCACAACCTCCTTTGGTTTTGTGCTCACCCACGTACGGTGGTTTATGACCTCCCACTTCCCGAGGTGCCTAAAGCTTCTTCATAGCCACTAGTATTTAAGCAATATTGTGGATTTAGTTAGAACTTAGAACTTTGGGAGGGTGTGCTAGGCTAGCCTAGCATCTAAAAACAACATTGGGTGTTTTGAAAGTTGTTTGTTGTTGAGTTGAATATAACACCACAAAACTAGGTTATATAACTTGTAACTAAAATTTGTTAGGTAGCATCTGAAACAACATTGGGTAGTTTGAAAGTTGTTTGAACTTGAATTGAATCAACCCACAAAATTAGGTCAAACTCATAACTAAAGTCTAAAAGAACAACAATGTTAGGTAGTTTCAATTAAAAAAAAAGTTGAATTGAATCAACCCCCAAAAATTAGGTCAAATTAATAACTAAGATCTAAAACAAACAAGTTAGGTAGTTTCAATTTTTTTTGAAGTCGAATTCTATCTACCCACAAAATTAGGTTGTAAGCTTGAAAGTTATGTGAAGTTGAATAAAGGGTAGTTTGAAAGTTGTGTGAAGTTGAATTGTATGAAACCCTCAAATTTCAGTCAAAACTAATAATATCTACCATCTAAAACAACAATGCTGGTGGTTTGAAAGGTTAATCCATATACAAAATTAAGCTGAACTAGTTGCTAGTAGCTTAAAAAATATTGGATTATTTCTACATTGTTTGAAGTTCAATGATCAACCCACAAATATCAGGTCAAGCAACCCTACAAAAATTAGGTTGCAAATTAGGTAGATGAATTCAGCCGCCCCCCCCACAAAAATTAGGTCAATAGACCCCATAGAAAAAACACTAATGTAGAGCAAATAATTTAATGACTAAAGATATGCACTAGATTGTAACAACTAGATCCACCAGGAGATGCTTGATGACGAGAGCCCAAGAGGGTATTAAGGCGTACTAGCAAGGATTAGGTTATAATAAGTTAATAACTATTTCCACATTAATTTTTTAATTCGGACTGTTCCTGCCACTCAATCTAGGCCTAGCTAAAAACCGTCGGTCAGGTCCGTTATGACTCATGATTTTTAGGACCCCCACCCCACCCCAACGACCTAAGCAAACCCTTTAAATGTGTTTTCTTTAAAAAGGAACAGAAAAATAAGAAATTTCCATAGGGCAACAAGATGTCTTTTAGCCTAAGAAAATTGTCTTAAAAAGTTGTCTTCAGCGTCAGAAGTTGTCGTTTAAGGATCCTTTCTCCTAAAACTAAGGACTTTTTCGCCTTTGAACTAAGGACTCTTAAGGATTCTCTCTCCTGGGAACTACGGACTCTTAAGGATTCTTTCTCCTGGGTACTAAGGACTCTTAAGGATTCTCTGGTTTAGGAACTTAGACTGGCTATTAAGGATTCTTTCTCCTTAGGGACTCTAAAGATTCTCCCTTGCGGCAACCATGGACTATTAATAATTCTTTCTCCAAGGAGCTATGGACTTTGAAGGACTGTTTAAGAATTCTTTCTCCAGGGAACTGAGAACTCTAAAGGACTGTTAAGAATTCTTTCTCCAGGGAATGAGAACTCTTAAGGACTCCACTGGAATCTCTATCCCGGTAAAAACGGACTTTTAAGAATTCTCTCTTCTGGGAACTAAGGACTCTTAAGGATTCTCTCTTCCGGGACCTAACGACTCTTAAGGATTCTTTCTACACTAACTAAGGACTCTTAAGGATTCTTTCTCCAGAGAACTAAGGGCTCTTTCCACTTCGTCGTCATCCTTGGTATCGCGAACTGCGTTTCTGTGGCATGCGCGCGCGGATCGCGGCGCGCGAGCGGATCGTGCCGGGAGGACCGATCCATCCTCGCCGGCCTGTGTTGTTGCTAGTGTAGTGATTCTTGTTGCACACTCCGTGTCGACTGGCGATGGATTTGTAATCAGATTTGATTCGGCTTTTTTTTTTTGGGTGTTTTTTTGTGGTTTTCTTCTTTTTCTGTCTTAAAGAGACCTAGCCAGATGGGCGAGAGAGAGAGAGAGAGAGAGAGAGAGAGAGAGAGCGCGCTAGCTTCTGCCTTGTGGTGGTGGTAGTTGCGACGGACTTGCTGGTCATGTCTCACTAGGTTCGACATTCGTGTACCAGCTATAAAGAGGAGCCTGAGACTTGGAAGAAGAGAAAGCCTGCCTTTCGCATTTTTTATGCGTTTCAGGCGTCTGGCTGCAGATTTGGCTTTGGACGTCATGATGCAGGAAGCTTGCACTCCGTCTCTGTTACAGAGAGCCTTCACTCCCGGTTAAACATCCATTTAAGCTGCTGTTGCTGGTGGTGGTGGTGGTGGTGGGAGTCTTTGTGTCGAAGAATCAGGGGTCATGTTTTGGGTGATCGGTCATTCTCTTTCCGAGCAATTCTGGAATCAGAAGAGGCTCAGATTTTGTTAGCACAATAGCTTTGTCACACTAGTATTGTACTTAATGTTCACGCAAGTGCAGTGCTCTGCAGCTCCATGATTAACTTCCCATGCGGCTAGAACTATGATGCAGATTATCGAAGAGCTTTGGACATCATCAGCTGCCGCTTGAACTTCCGACAATTAGTCCAGTAGTGTGATGCATAGCTGCTGTTGCTGCTTTTGTTGTTTTTGCTGGTAGTTGATCGGCGCTGCTGTGCAGCTGTTGGTGATCATCTTGACCTCCTTTCTGAACAGACCCTGTCGTCGAGGGACTAGTTAGGGTTAGCACCTTATAGGCTGCTGCTGCTGCAGGATATGGAATACCATGCTAATGGTATTCGCCCAAGCTCTGGGCGGTTTGACAGACACCTACACTCCGGAGATTTCTCGACTAGTTATAGTAATCCGTCGACACTCGACTCATATTTCGTCAAGAACTCCGGGGGACTTGAAATGGTCATAGGCGGCAGTGGGCAATTGCGCGATATTTGTCAGACTCCAGCAAGAACAGCAGCTGCAGATCATCATCACGGCTGCAGCTGGCCGGAGTCTGCTGCATCCAGCAGCTTGCAATGGGCAAAGATGCAGCAGCAATTACAACAACATCAAGGAGAGCCGTTTTCGTATAATGTTGCTGCGACGTCTGGTAGCGCAGCAGCTTCTTTAGGCGCGACGGCCATGTCGCTCATGACAGAAGCTCAGGCCGATCGTGTCGTTGGCGACAGGAGATCACTAGGGCTGGTCGAGGCGACAGCAGCGTTGCAACCGTTTCCACTGGATCGTGAGATGCCCGGCAGCTACTCCCCCGTACAGTTTGGATCAGATGCTGGAAGATTCTTGACACACGAGCTTCCATTCCGGCAACAAATGGCAACTCCATTTCCGCCTAGTACTACTGTACCGCTTGCACTTGTGCAGTCACTGCTTGGCACTACTGATCACGATGGCGGCGTGGGTACAACAGTTCCTTCTCCTGCAATTGTGGAAAGTAGTTCAGCTTCGCAGTATAGGATCACCGATCAGCAGCTCGTTGGAGCTGCTGTGGATCGAATGGGTACTTCTGCCGGGGTTGGCACCGCTGGTCTGGATTCGCCTAGTGTGACGACCGGGCTGAAAAGAATTAGGGATAGATCCTCTGACAAAGCTGCACTACTGCATCATCATCATCGCAAGTCGAAGGCCGAGAAGAACGATCTGGGCTTGCCACCAGGTGCTGCCGCTGCAGCTGGGAAGCAGAAGTTCCCCAGTAGCAGCTTGGAACAACCCGAACACATTGTGAGAGAGCGACAACGCCGTGACGACATGGCCAGCAAGTTTGCAGTCTTGGAATCCTTTCTACCACCGAGTTCTAAGGTAGGTCTCCTATGATGATCCGCAGTTTCTTCTTCTTCCCATGTCTAATTCTTCACAAGGGCTGCAATTCTTAAGACTTGACAACAATTAAATCACAGCTGAAATCATGGTGGTAGAAATCATCATGAGCAGTCATGTGTACTGCAGATGGATCGATGGATTGCCAGTTAACAATGTTCTCTTGGGTTGAATTCTGGAAAGCGTGACAGGTCTGCAATTGTTAGCGATTCTGCGGAGTACGTGAAGAATCTGCATCATCGAATTAACGTGCTCAGACAGAGGCGCATGGAGTTGATGAATGTGGCTGCATCTAGTCCTCCTGCGGCAACTTCTCATGGAAACGCTACAACTCAAGATCAACATCATCATCCCAACAGCAATAATAATTCTACCAGGTCCAGACCCCTGGCGCTGCCACCGAGTCCTAGTGCAATTCAGATGCGTTGTAGTACTTCTTCACTCGATGCTGCAATAGGAGGATCTGCTGCTGCAGCTCCTCGATGTTTGTCGAAGCAGGTGGTGCAGCAGCAATATAGTTCAAACAAAATGCTGCAGGATCAATCGTACGACCCACAAGCAGCAGCTGCAGCAGCATGTCATCAGGTTGACTCTAAGAAGTTTAGTAACATGACGTCAGTGTCGAGGAGCTTTCCTACTGAGGAAGAGCTTAGTGAAAGCAACATAGAGCTGAAGAGCTGCGTGGAGAAGTTGGAAGTGTTTGTGGACCTTCCGCATAAACTTGTTATTCATATGATGTGCCGACCACAACCGAAATTCCAGAGCAATATGTTGCAAGGAATGGAGAGTCTGCAGCTGGAGGTTTTGCAAAGTAACATCAGCAGAGTTGCTTTTGGCCATGTTATTTGCATCATTTCGGCCAAGGTATGCACTATGCATGGACCCAAACTGTTTTTTTTTTTCCACGTTTTGTTTCTCTGGAATTTTATCTCCAAGTTTCATGCATGTTGCGGTTGCTCAGAAAGACTTTGTGATTAGCTGCTTGCTTGAAGAGCTTTCCAACAGTAGCTTGATCAATTATGTACTTTTCAAGCTGCTGCAGACTCTTGCAGCAGTTGCAAACGCAGGACAGTTTCAAACCGCACTGTATTGTTTCGGGCTCTGATGATCCTCTTGCAGCCATCATTAATGTTGTGTATGAGCTGGCAATGATCATATGAGAAAACTCTAGAGCACAAAATCTCTGGCAAGTCTAGCTCACAAAAGATATTTGTAAAGTTTTCTTTTCTTGTGTAAAATTTAATTCACATTTTGTTTGTTTGCGGGGGCAACTTTTTTGGTGCTGGTTGCAGCCATGGGATGGTTCTGCTTATGATGCCATGTGCAAGGATAGGATAATAGTGGCTGTGAACTGTGCTCTTGGTCCAGACAGCAGCCAGAAGCAACACCAAACAAAGCAGGGGCCTCAATTGCCACTGCCTTAGTAGCTGCAATCAAAGTGCAGTGCTCAGCTGGAAGTTACTACGCATGCAATAATTAGTAGTTTCAATTTGAAGCTGCTTGAATCTTCAAGTTGATCCCAAACACGCCCTCTGGGGAGTTTTTTTTTTGCCCCCTTGAAAGGTTGATGGTACATTGTCTGTGAGTGTGACATGACTGCGACACCAGCTTGGTACCTTGTCTGTAACTGGAGCACCAGCTTGGTACATTGTCTGTGATTGTGACACCAACTTGGTACATAAATTGCTGTAGCTAGTGCACAAGCATTGTCTATAACTGGGGCACGGCCAGTTTGGTGCATTGTATGTGATTGTAGCACTAGCTTGTTTAGAGCTTTGAATTTATAGGAAGGATCAAAGGGGGATAGTGGATTGACTAGTTCTTCTGGATTTGGTCATGATGCACCACAACAATAATGGGAAAGGGGAATTTAGAAGTGTAAAATGAGAACATAGAACTTATCTTATAGATCCAGTCCATTTCTGGATATACTTTTTTATACCACCCTTTTTGTTTTGGAAGTTTGGACCGTACAATACTTTTTGTTGCTGCAAAGCAAAGAACAGTAGTTGTGCAATTGTGAAGCTCTAGTTTGCTTTTTGTATGGAGGCGAATGCCTCCCTTAATTTCTGCTGCTCCCTGACTCAGGACCCTATGTTGCAGGGTTGCTGCTGTCTTTACACAATAAATTCTTAATACATTGCTTCATATTCTTTGAAGATTTTTTGCGGGTAGTCCTGATAGGTTGCAGCTTGCTCTTTGGAACCATTGAATCCATTGTGCAGTATTTCTGCCGATGACCTCTATAACCTCCTACTCTTTATGTAAACTACTGATATCTAGTGTGCGGCTCTTTAATCATCAAAAACTAGAAGCAAGCTAAAATGCTTTGGTACTAATGATCTTAGTAACAACATTAGTACAATAATCTGCAACACAGGAATTCTAAAAAAATGTTTAGGCAACTGAAATGTTACAATAGATGCAGCAAAACTTCCCCAACAAATCATATGAGAACTTTGAAGTGAGAAACGTGTGAGAATTGCCCATGATCAGTATCTCTGTGGCTGTGACCTTGTGTTTCAAGCAAGCTAGGCATTGTTTATGGGCCAAGCTATGCAGTACCAAGTGTGTGTCCAAAATTCAATGGCATTACCATGACAGCAGCATACATGCAATTTTAGTATCTGCATTCAAAACTCAAAAATCCAAGCTTTCACTAGAACTCTTCATCTGTAAAAAGTTATGTAACCTGCTTTCAACATCATGTACTGTGCAATCCTCACACAAGTTGTACACAAAATGTCTGCACTATACAACACCCTGCAGAGGTCTTTTTGCTCACTAGTTTGACACACTGCAAGCTCTATAATACAACACTCAAGTAGCTAATGAATCACCTGTAATGCCTGAACAGGGTTTACATATATGTTTAGTGTGAAGGATCTGTGTACAGACAATGTCAAGGTATACCATACCATGACATACCATACCAAGTGAAAAAACAAGTTCAAATTGAATGGGACATTCAAGGACAACCAAAATTATCATATTATCTTTCCAGTAGATACATGACACCTGGGTTAAGAATCTCAGGATGGTTAACCAGAAACATTTTCCTGTTTTCAGTCCATCCAGTTGGATGAAACCCAATTTTAGAACCCTCAGCTATGGGAAGGTTAGCAAAAACCCAATGAAAAAAAGTGTCCTGTCCACAGACACATCCATTCATCCATGGTGGTGTGTTTGCAGGTGCTGGTTCACTCTGGCCTCTAAGTCTTCACAATTTTACACACATGCATGTGAGGTGATCTGTACCACACCCATTTCTATAGGTTGTGAATCACACAACTGCAATGCTTGAAGTGCAAACTTCATCAGTTGTTGGTGTGTGAACGTGCAGTGAGTGATGTGCACATATCATGATGTTGATCCAGATTCTAACTGATATATAATAAATGAGAAAAATCTATATATCTAATACTAGGGTGAAGTAATAGAACAATGTGTAACATATTTAATAAAAGGTTACAAAAAAATTCATTCAAATTTTTTTTTGAAGAGGATTATTTGATCTTGGGACAAAAAGGATCCCCTCAATTCTTTTATGAAGTAACAAAGTTGACTGATTTGACTTGTGTTTGAACCCCAAGGTCACAAGGCTTGGGAAATGCTAAAAGACAAACCCCAAGGCAGAGAGAGTTTTTCTCCGTCATAGGACACACTTCAAAACTCTGAAGCTAGCTGGTGCACATAAAGACACCAGAAACTCATGATGATTGTGCAGGATGGCAAGTTTGCAATGCTTAGCAGAGCTCTGATTTGGACCACCGTTTGCAGTATGGTAGGTTGTACTAGTGACTCTTGTAACTGCTAACTGGTTATTCTGACATGAGGATCTAAATGTACTGGCAGCTGGTGAGATATAATGAGTTCATAACAACACTCTGCATGACTGATCCACAGCATCAACTGCTGGCTACAAACTAAACAGCTTCTGATACTCTCCTTACATGGCCTTATAGATTATGATCACTACTACAATCTGCTGCTAGGAAAGCAATTAAGCAGTCAAGGATTGAATATGATGGCATATTTCTGCTTAGTAATTTAGACAATGACTTTTTTCAAGTAGCTGAAACAAAGAAATAATCATAGTGTAATTTACAACGGTTGCACTGGGATCTAACTCTTGTATTTTGGGAATGAAAGTGCTGCATTAATACTGAAGCGATGAAATAGGACGTAAGAGACTTAAATCAAAGTGTGTGTTATTTAACTATTCTTAGACTAGCCAGATTCAGATCTGTGTTACCTGCACTAGTACTAGTGATGGTCTTCATGCCTAAATGAAAAGTGCCACAGCTAAATATTAGAGATTGATGACAACGTTGGAACATTGACGTTGACCACATATGATTACACTCAATATAGATGCAAGTGAAGATCAGCTCCTGTCCAATATGAATGGGACTTATTGGACTTCCTACATCTAGACAGGTTGATTTTATGTCAAATTCACAGACCTACTGCAGCTCCAGGCCTAATGCAATTGATCATCACAGCCTATATAGGTGGACACTGTTAGAACAGAGAGCTTGAGTCTTGACACATATTTAGGCCCACCTTAAAATGCAGGTTAATCTCTAGTCCTGGTCAAGAGGTAATTCAATCCAGGAAGTAGCACAATCAATCAACAGTCACCTCTGGAGTCTGATCTAAGTTTCTTGCTACCTAGCAATTTGGAGAACTTGACTAGCTGGGAAAGCAATCTGTTTGACTTTCAGAATAATGAAAGGATCTATCAGAGTACATACCTTGAAGATTGTCTACTGTTGGGTGACAGAAACGACTGCACAGTATGCATCTGTTGAAACATCATCCGCATGAACCTTTCTTTAAACTCATTGCTGACAGACCTCCGATTTTCACTTCAAATGGGCCAGCTACCACTTTGTCTCCATGCACAAGAACCACTACCTTTGTTAGTCAAGATGTCTTCAGGTTGAAATGCAATATTGATGATCAGCTCTGAAGCAGCTAGTATGTATAATGGATCTATCAAGACAAATAGCAACAAACACAATTTGAAACAAAACAGATACTTACCATGAAACCCATGTAGTGCAGTACATTTGTGCAATCTACAATTCTGCACCTCATGATCACCTGGTTGACTTCATCTCAATAGCATCACATGTGATCAAATGTGTTGCACAGTTTGGAATGCATGTTTTTACATGACAGTAGATCTGAAACTACAACTGCATGGCTGGAGCAGGTAGTCGAATCACACACCACTATATTTAGATGAACATTCAGTTCATTGACATGCATTTCCCATAAAGCTTATATGTGCAAGTGATCATTTGCAGTAGTTGAAATAAGAGCTTGCAAGAAAACATTAAGATCAGTTGTAAGAGCATCCTACAGGCACCCTCATGCTCACCTGACATGCAGAGCTCCCAGAAGTTACTTCATTGTCAAGGAACCTTAGAACTCTGCAGTTTGTTGTCAATCAATCCACCTGCATTAAATCTGCAATGTAAGCCTTATAAGACCTGAAATTAAGTACCATGCAGCTGATCACTTGGTTGATATAGGATCCAAAAAGTCTCACAGAAAGTCTATTTTGAAACACAATAGAATTTCTGCTTCCTTCCTTTAGGAAGATAGCATGAGCAAGTTGAGAATTAGTAGGAAAAAAACTAATAATTAGTACTGTTTGACACCATCCTAATAGATTGATCATGCATCTAATTCCAATGCATTCAACTCAGGACATAATTAGACATGTCTAGAGCATGCGAGCTGCTGCCTTGCCCTCATTCACTATCACAATCTATGGGTCTCTCCTAGACTTGTTGGAAACTACTACAAGCTAGGGTGCACAACTGGGTGCATTCCATAAGATTCCATAAGGTCATGGCTGGAATAGCAGCACTATATATGCACATATATGTTTCTGTTGAAGTTCAAGCCTCTAATTCCCACTCCTGCCCATTAAAACTAATTACTAGGGTTTAGACCAATATAAGGCCAATATGGTAACAACAACTATAAGCATGTTTCTGCAACCTGGAACTGCATCTACTATAATTCCTACTTTATGAATACTAACCAAGATTAAGAATAGAACTAGCATTCTGATGAGGTAATTTCCATAATTATATGCCAGGACTTCACATACACAGAAGTTGCAGATCCAACCCAATATTGAAATGTATTGTGCAAATTAGTGAGGAGCCTAGGCAGAGGAGATCATCTTGGCCTAATTGAACTAGCTAGTGAAATTTATAAGTACAAAAGAAAAGAAAATAGTATTATTTAGAGTACAATCCACATGGATTGGGCAACTCCTGCCGAGCTCCAATTTCCATTGAAAGTTCCCTCTATATTGACATGCAAGCTTTTGATTAGCCTGACCAACTTTTCCTGAACATATCATGTGACCAAATAATTAGGTCATCAATATGCACCATTACCTAATGTCAAATTGCCATTTTAATTTAATATATGCCACAATAAACACCACATATTGTACATTGTAATGGATGAAACCACAAAGTTTACCTCACACATGTGTCATGAGTCACAGTTTTTTGTGTGAAAAAAACCACCTTCTCTTACAGAGTGATTTACAAGTGATGGTTTAAGTTCATCCTAGGATTCTCCAAGACCAACAAGAATGCAGATACTGCACTAGCTAGTCAACAACTGTGATTCAAACTCATGTTGAAATTTTATATCTCAAGATCTTAACAATGCACACCTGGGTCACATCACACGGATCACATCAGTACTCCTACTAATGATCCAATTCAATGGTCACAGCCTATAATAATTCTTAGGTAAGCAAATACTCTTGGATCTGATAAATATTCTGAAAGGTTTAGGAGCTCACTCAAATCACAAAATGAGAAACAAACCTCCAAAACCTAATATTATTACAACAAGACTTTGATCCTTACAGTCTTCCTTGAACTTTTTCCCAGAATGACAGAACTGTTGCATATGGAGCAAGTCCTTTCACAAAGCACAAATCTTCTACATACATTTACAATCTAAACTCGTTAAATAATTTATATCTAATTCCCACCCCTCAGCTCATACTGTCACATCATCATGTCTTTCTTCACCCTTTAGGGCTTTAGAAGTGTTGAATACATTCCTCCATCCAACACTACTTGCTTGACAAGCTGCAACCCTACAATATTTCCCACGCTTTCCTTCATTAAGCTGTATTCTATAAATGGGACCACCACCAAAACTAGCTACTCAGAACTCCACAAACACAAAAACCCAAAGCATCCATAACACCCCTAAAAATTGTGCATATCAACTACTAGGTACCGAGCATCATAAAAGTATGGGATTAGCTAGTATTACTCTTGCAGCACAAATTGATCCAATAATTTCTATAGTGATTGGTTTGAAGCAACAACTACGTCTAGTAATTGCTAGAAAATCCATAATAATCAGATAATTATATATCCTAAATAACCACAAGCAGCCGCTGCTTGCTTTAATATCAGGCTCATTAAAATCCAAAATATGCAGCAGATGATCTATGCAGCCAACAACATAAACAACTCCAACTACTCATGAACTAGCTAGCTTTGCAGCAGCAGATCAAACTAGTTTTGAGCAAAAGAATATTTACCAGCTTCTCTGCTGCATCATGAGCAGCTGACCGTGGATCGAGCTTTCTTCATAAGGATCAAGCTGTGCAGCTAGCTAGAGCGGATCGTCAGCCACCACCAACTGTGATTGATCCCGGAGCATCTAGAACTGGATCAAGTTGCCACGAGCAGCTGTGCTTGATGGAGTTGCAGACGCCGATCAACAGAGGAGCTATCTAGATCTAGATCCTGTCAGAGTGATGAGAAGGTCATGGAACGCGCCGAGCAGCTTGCTATTGGAACTGCAGCTGGTGTCCCGCGCGATTATTTGTTTCTCTCGTCGTCACTCACACTACACAGAAAGTCCCTGCAGCGAGCTACTCTCGTTACTCGCCCGTTTGCCCTAACACGGCAAACGCATGCAAATGTGCATGCTGTTTGCATGCCACTAAAGTACTACTTACTACTAGTAACTACCTCAGTGTTTTGAATGGGTCCTCAGGCCCGCTTTACACTAGGAGTCAGGGTCAATGTTTTAACCCAAATCCAGCATTCCTATTGGTGCAAAAGTTGAAATCAGCCCCAAGGGATTAACACTAAGAGTCAAGGCTGACATAGAAAAAAAGCTTTTCAATCTGCCCCAAATGACTAATAAATGCTGAAAATTATGGCCTTGTGTTGACCCCAAGGCCGAAAAAAAAAGGATACCATCAAATTTGGGAGGCCAATTTGCAACCCTTTGGGCCAATGTTCCAGCATTTATTAATATCCTGACCTCAATGTTCTAGCGTTTATTAGTAACTTGGGGCCAATTTGCAACCCAAAAATGCTCAAAGTTGGCCCCAAGTTTTTGTGGCCCTGACTCCCAGTGTAAAGGGGCCTTAGTCCTTACCCTTCCCCAAAACCCACTTAAACTCAATTAGGTTTAACTGATCAGTTTCATCAGTGTTAGGCGGTTACTCAGTTTGGCCGGCTAGAATCGCTGGTTTTGGTGGAACCAAAAACTGGAACTGAAACTGGAACCATTGGATTATTTTTTAAAGAACTGGGTCTAGAGGTTCTTAGTAAAAGCCAAGAACTGGGCAACACTGATTTCATCTTATTACTACTGTACAAAGCCAAAAAAGAGGAAAAACAACAAAGTCCCAAACACTAAAGTTTAATTAGGTACCAGGCAGTTTGATATTTTAAAATTAAAAAACCCTAGTAACAAAATGGAATATCTAATATTATTCCGATATCAATGAATATCGTGTTTTCAAACCGGAGTGGTTTTTTCAATTTTGTGATGTAGCCACACTCGCCATCATCCATGAGTGAGGAATTAGCCAAATTTGGGCTACACATTAGAGAGGAAAGTAGAAAACTTGAAGAATCCTACTATATTTTGGAAGACCTGCTGGAACCCATTGTCTGAATATGGTGATTTCCCAAAAAAAAAAATCCTTGAAATCTGGTCATTTTGGCCCATATTTTTCACAATAATCCTTTGTATGAGCTGCACTTGATACACAATATTCATTGATATGGGAATAATACTACATATTCTGTTTTGTCAATAGGTATTTGTTTCTAAGTGGTGAAAATTCACAAAAAAAGAAAATGCTGATTCAATTTCTAAATGTCAATTGAATCTTAAAT
>Ga0116228_10003768_pt1 | contig 13412 bp, 9 predicted proteins | sample S1TSphfallax_2_FD_89694 | JGI IMG/M metagenome (GOLD analysis project Ga0116228, IMG submission 89694) | Host-associated microbial communities from peat moss isolated from Minnesota, USA - S1T2_Fc - Sphagnum fallax MG | ecosystem: Host-associated > Plants > Peat moss > Unclassified | place: USA... | reverse complement strand
GTTGGTGCAGCATTGATTGCAAGCGTCACTTTTGCAGGTTGGTTACAACCCCCTCTAGGCTACATTCCAGACTATGAGTTCTCACAACCCTTTCCTGCCCCACCTCAGACACCAGAATCATATGCTGCAGTGAAGAACCACGCAACTGTCAAGGCATTTTGGGTGTTCAACAGTCTCTCTTTCTTTTTCGCCATTGCAACAGTCTTGGCCGGTGCAGACGCGGCCTTGCCAAACTTCCGAGACAGCTTCATTGGAAGACGAGTGAAATCAGTAGAGAGAGCCCTCATACGAGCTACCATTCTTTTAGTGATCTCGGTGGTTTGTGTGCTTGGTGCTTTTGCAAGTGCTGGCTTTGCAGTGCTACCTCCTCTCCTAAAATACGATACTAGTATGATCATCACAGTTTGTTTAGGTGGAACAATTTGCATGCTCACTCTTGCAAACATCATATGGAAACTGTCAACCCCAATTCGCATGCGATTCCTAAAGACTTCAACAACAATGACAGGTGGTGGTCATGTAACTGGTTTACCATGAATTTATTGATGACTTCATTGGAATGCATGCAAATGACAGAAAATTCAAGAAAGCAGTAAAATTCACAAGCAAGCCCTGCATAAGGGCATTGAGAAATGTCTGTGTTCTCATATGGACTTAAGATTCAAAATTCTTGAATCAATTCTGCTTGACTCCATGTGGTGCATCTCTGAGCACTACAACTAGGGCTCAAGCTCAGCTCGAAGAATGAAATATGGTAGATGTAGATTTTTCTTATGTGCAGTTAAGTAGAGCTCCTACACAAGTGGTAAGCCCCTGATTACTCCCTCACCTTTTGACACTGATGTGGTAAATGAAGCTGCTTGATAAAGGGGGAAAATATGAGTGTTGCAGACACTGTAGTTCAGAAAGTCAGAAAAACTTCCAGAGTCCTTCACCAGTGAGCAACCTGGGAAGCCTAATCCCAAAATGCCCAAGAAATCCCACAGCAATTGCACAGTAGATCCACAAATATGGTCAAATGCGTCATGCAAAACTGAGTCAGAAGGCCTGAAAGGATCCCGATCTCTTGTTGAGAAACCAATCCGCTGGAGAACATTGTGGTACAGAAATCTCATGATGAATTCTATATACTCATTTCTTTGCTAGAGTGCAAAAGACTACATGCTTGACCGCATGTAGTTCTTTCCTTGGCTTGAGGTTCTTTGGGTTATGTGCAGCAATGAGTTTCAGATTATGTTGTTATGCACAAACCACACTTTAGTAAAACCCATCCTCAATCTTGCTTGAGGGGAGTATTGTGAGGCTAACAAGTATGCAGGAAGGTGTAAGCAAATTGACACCAAAGGATGAGGAAACCTGAAGCATTCTATCAGGTACCTAATGACCACTGTGGCCACCGGGATGTCGGGGGGTAGGACTACTACATGTGAAAGGGTTCTGTATCGCAATAAAGCTGTAATAATATGCAAAGATAAAATTATCAAAAAACCCTCATCAGGGAGAATTTTGGTTCCTTCACCCATGAACTAGCTACCATACAACCTCTAACATTGATTCATTTACAAAATATGTTACATTACCCAACAAAAAACTTATTTTCTTGGGTGATGATACTATCAAACAAGAAATTAACAAAAGCATGATAAATATTTGAACAAAAACCAATCAAAATGTAGAGGTCAAAAATGTATTACATGTGCCTAGACTTACGAACAAAATTATTGTGTATGTGTTAATCTACACAAAAAGGGGGTTACATTTCATTTTATCATAAGTTTTGTGAAATTGAACTAATTTACACCCAAAATGGTGATTTGATCACATTCAAATGTGCACAAACTGAAATTTTATATGTAATTGGCACTGGCATTAAGGTCAATATATAGAGTTTCAAACGTGGCTATTCCTTCACAAAATTCACTTAATCAAGAGACATCAAAATGGCATTATAGGCGTGGCCATCTTAACATCAATTCAATGAACACTTTAACAGCAAAAAAAATCCTAGACAACCAAGATATACTAAACTTCACAAATTTACCATTATTTGAAGGATGCCTTATGGGTAGCAACATATATAAGATACCATTTCCAAAAGCAAGTCAAACCACTTCTAATGATGTTTTGGAATTAATTGGATGTGGGCGACTATATGCAAACAACTTTTCTCAAAGGTGCTAAATACTTCACACTTTTAATAAATGATTTTTTTCAATATTCTTTGTTGATCATTTGAAATATAAATCACAATAGAAGAATTCATGTCCTATACAACCACTTCTTAAACAACTAGTGGTCCTCAATAACTAAAGAAATAACATGAACCATATTTGCAACTATCTAGCTTATGTGGTAACATGTGTAGTTGCAATTTAATGGTTATTAGAACTAATGGATTAATGGAATGAATGTTAGCATAATGTGAGCATGTATTCAATTTTATATACACTCAAACTAAAGATGTAAAATTGTTAAAGTGATTAATCAACAACAATAATTATGACATAATGTAACATATGACATTATGATATGGTATATGATATTTGAAGGATTTGGTGTCTTATGCAACCACCTATTAAAAATATTGTAATATCATTTAAAATATGATGTGGAAAAATAACATCCATCACTTTACATTTAACACATGTAATTTTGTCACATGGTGTAAATATGTGATTAAATTAACATAATTGTAGTCATAACCTAGTTGGTATATTGTGAGTTATATCGAGAATGTGAATAATAATTGACATCATATATCATAAAATATAATTTAACGTATACATTCATAAAAAAATTGTAAGTTATTTTGTAATGGCAATAGTCATGTATGCATTACATGAAAACACCTATGTATATGAAATTCAAGTGGAATTATTTTTTAGGGATTTATAAAAAATTATATTTTAGCTTCTTATTTTTAAAAATGGCATGCATAAATATTTAATCAATGATATTTAAATTTATTTCTTAAAATTAAATCATGTGATATTTCTGTGTATGTTTATAGTTAAAAAGTTTACTATGAAGTTTTTGAAATAAAATTCTAAATTGATAAATATATATTTAACATCTGAAAATTTAAAAATTACAATTTTTATAAAAGTATGGAATTAGAAAATATGGATTAAATTTCATTCAAAATTTTATTTTAATTTATGGCCCAAAAAATGTTAAATCAGCTTAACTAAATTATTTTTAAACATCCAAATTTATGAACCAAATAAAAAATAAAAAATACTAAGTATCAAATTGAGTTACAAATTAAGAATTATATTTATTTATAATTGAAATCAGAATTTTAAAACATTAAATTTGAATAGTGAATTTAAAATATTTATTTAAATAAATTAATATGTAATTAAAATATGAAATTAAATTATTATGAAATTAAGTTACATAATTAAATAATGATATGAAAATGCATGAGATTTGAAATATGCTTATTTATATTTATGCGATGACATAATATATCACAAGTTGAAGTATTGGTTGGATGGTTAAGGAGTTGGTTTGTGGCCTTAAAGATAAAGGTAATTCCTTTTAATGACATTCTAAATTTGGTCCTTAATAATTACAACATGATTACATGGTGTCATAAATGATTATAACATGACTACATATGTCCTAAATGATTATATAATGATTACGTACTTTTATTTTAAATGTAGAACATTACACATAGTTGTTTTAAACATGACTTAGCAGCATGTCATGTTGAGTTACTTAAACAAATTGTTTAGAATGACTCTCATGACCATAATCCAATATGACTATAAATCTAGTTGTAAACATAATTGTTTGTTTTTAAACCCTATTAATGTCAAAATGTTTTTCAAATTTTTTTAAATGTAAGAATTTTGTGAAAAAAAAAAAGAAAAATGATCAAAATACTTCATTTGGACAATGGGGGTGAATATTTTTCCTTTGAATTAAATGGCATCCTTCATCAATTTACCATACCATATAATCCAAAGCAAAATGGGTGTGTAAAAAGGGAAAATCGCACTATCATGATTGAAGTGGCTTGAAATATGTTACATATTGTTTAGTTGCTTACAACTTTTTTGGTTGAGGCCATTTCCACATCATGTTATATCCAAAATGGGGTTCCCACTTTAGTAAAACCCAAAACACCATATGAATTATGATCACAACACAAACCCAAAAATTACCATTAAGAATATTTAGTTGTGTATGTTATGTCCATATTCCAATAAAAAGCCATGTAAGTGGGATTTTAAAGCAATTAAATTTGTTCTCATCAAGTATGGAAGGCAAGGAGTTCAAAATTACAAGTTATATGATTGTCCATTTCATAGGGCAATTTTTGGAAGAAATGTCAACTTTGATGAAGACTTTTTACTTAAAGTTTTGAATCTAATGAATTTAATTCCTTAAATTCAAATAACAATACGGTCAATGAAGCAAAAGTTCACCCAAAGTTGGAACTTTATGTGAAGGAGCAAATCTTGCCAATAATTGCCCTTCCACCAATACTTCCTTAGCCCCTTGTGATACCAAATCTGCAAGACCAAAATCAAATACAAGATTTAACACCTAAATCACCGATGGACATAGAGAGATCTCCTCCTTTCAATAGTTCACCGGCTCAACCCACTTCAAGTGCCCATGATAGGGCTCATAAACAACAACAACAAATAACCACCCATTAAACAGTGTCTCAAAAAGCAAATAAAAGCCAAACCCTTACTGGGTCCCATAATCTTTTTGTTCAAGCTTTGGTTGCACAAGTCAATGATAGTCCATCTTTGGTCAAGGCCGTGGCTAACCCAAAGTCACAAGTGGCAAGAAGCTTTAAATATGGAGTACTCATCTATTTTCAAGAATAACATTTGAGAACTCACAAATCTACCACTAGGTAGAACTTTTATCTATTGCAAATGGAAACTATTTAAGAAACATATTGTGAATGTGATTATTGCTCATCATAAAGCTAAATTAGTGGCTCATGGATTTTGTAAACATTACAAATTGAACTATGAAGAAACATTTTAACCCATTGTGGAAATCATTTTGTTACAACTCCTAACAATTCTTGATGCCAGATATGACTTTGAAATAGATTAAATGGATGTTAAAACTACGTTCCTAAATGACATTATCATTAAAGGAATACAATTGATTCAACCCCCTACATAGGAGAAATCAAATGAAGAACACAAGGTGTGTTGCCTTTTGTGCCAAACCTTTTTGTGGGATTAAACAAGCCCCTTGCAAATGGTATGAAAAATTCATCATAGATCTTTTACAAGTTGGTTTCATTAAAAGTAAGGTTGACCAAAATGTTTACATCAAGAAAGCCCACAAAAAAAAATTCCTTGGGCTCTATGTGGATGACTCTATTTTAATTATTAATAATCAAAAACATTAAAACTGCATTTTCACAAACTTTTGAAATTATCGACAATGGTGATTATATTATTGTTGTAACACATAAGTCTTTTGGAATTGCAATAAACATTTGATACACATTGATCAAAACAAATGTGTTAAAGAAACTTGCCCAATGTGGGATGGTTCATTGAAAATATATCCATCCTATGACTTTTGACACTAAATTAACCCAAGCCATGTCTCCCCAAACTACCCAAGAAATTGATGCCATGTTCATAGTCCTCAATGCCATAAACTATAAAAAATATATATTTTAAAAATAATGAATATGTTTAATATTTGATAGTCACAATGATAATGTATTTGGATGTGGATGAAAGACAATATATAGTTAGAATCACATTCGTGCATTTCAATAGTTTTCCTTTGTTTCTTGAAATATGTATGTTTGCAAGAATTGAAGATGTTTTAGAGCCTTAGTGAGTTCATAATGTTATGAATTTTTTTGCAAAAAGGTTGCAAAAAAGATGTCAGCTTTAATACACTAATACAAAAATGAGGTCTAATTCACTAGTTGAAATCACTATTGTGGCCTTGAAAGTGAAACAAGTTCACCCATGCCTAAATCCTAATGCACCATAGGTGAATTGGATCAACATTTAATGCACCTATTTCACTTCATAGTGCATGGAATCCACCATGACTAAATTATGGTAGTATGTAACAAACCCATTTCATTTAATGGTGCATCCAAACCATTCATAGTTGAATTGGACAGCCATGTGATGGATCCATTTTTGGGTGTTCCTACTCACATGCCTTATTCATTGAACTCAATTCATTTTGGACCATTTTCCATGTGTTTTTCTAAACATTCCAAACTTATGAAACATATATATTGGAAAATTAGCTTCAACAAGGTATTCTAACCTTATAATCTTTTCTAACACAACATTGGAATAATACACATTACACACCTTCATATGTGAAGACCCTCACATTCAAACTAGTGGTGCTAACCTTTTGACGAACCTAGAAGTTTATTGAGACCATAATCCACGACCTTGTAAATGACCATTGTACATACAAGTGTTCATTCACTTGGATCCAATAAGCACATTTGTGAAGGTTGCAACTAGGCTTTATTCCCCTCAAAAAATTCCTATGGAAGACTACAATTGCAACACTTTAGTTGATCCACTACCACATCCTCGGGCACTTTAAAGAAACTCTATAGTGAACCAAGGATTCTCCATATTTTATTTGGAGATTGTTGTCCTAGTATAGAAAGAGAAGGATCACAAAGTCAACCATAATGGGGCAAAAGATATGATTATTTCCAATGACCACCATATTTAGTTATTGGATTAATGTCCACTGAACTCAATTGCAAAAAAAATTAGATATGAAATTCTAGCCAAATTTGAGAGTAATAGGAAAACTAAGAAAGTAACAAATGAAAAAAAGGGAAGGAAAAAAATGATAGGACCTTTGTCAATAACAATGGATGAATGCTAGATTCTAAAAAGAAAGCAAGAATGTTCACCATGCACTTGTGACCCATTACAACCTACCATGGATAGTTTGATGATGTAGTAAGCGCATCTTTTCTTGTTAATGAAGTGATAGCATTTGTGGGAAGGGAAGAGAAATATAGGACCAAATTGCTTAGCTTCACCATTAAGAAAAGGCAAGACAAGAAACAAGACATTGGATCCTTAGTCTCATGTTTAAACATGAAAACAAATATTAGTTTTATACAACAACCAAAACAACTTGGGACTTGGGAACATTTTGAAAGTAAAAGTGGATAGAAGCATGAATTGTGATCCTTGGTTTGAATGAGTACACTAAGGGCACTTGCATAAGTTTCTAGGCTTAAAGGTCAATGAACATATTTGTCATTTCTTCCAGGTCATCATTAGAATTGTAGGTTGCTTCAGCTTGGGCTACTTGGGTAGCTACTTGTTCCATTGTTACTACACCAACCTCATCACCTTGAACTTGGCCATTTACAAGGAACACTTGGTCACTTGTGGATTGTTGTGCAACCAATTCTTCTTCCAAAGCATGTAATCCTAGAATGGCTCTTCAATTTCATGTATCATTTTACAAGCTTGAGGCTATTTTTGGATGAGGACTTTCCATTCTAGATTCATTGTGTTAGGTATAAAAACACCTACCCTCCCAACATGCAAATGCAACTAAAAATTGGCTTACAATTATTCATTGCATTTCACTAAACAAAATTTTAATTGGAAAAAAACAAACCTACATATCAAAAGTCTGAAAATGCAATGTTGTTGTAGGTTTTTAGTTGCTAGGTGCAAGGTTAAAGATTTTTTTATTTTTTTTCATTTATATAATTAACCATCAATGTGTAACTCCATATCTTAAAAGTTAATTTAAGATTTATACTCCAAATCTAGTTTACAGTTGTAAAAATTGTTGCATTTTTTTTAGTTGTTCACATTGTTTTTACATTTTCATATTGATAATAATTGTTTGATTCCCTAAAAAACTCTTGGATTTGGAAATTTTGCAAGATAAATTAGCTTAATTAAGACTTAAAAATTTTAATTATTTTACTTGAAACATTGTTGATGGGAAAACATATGGCTTCAATTATCTAATAGCCTCCTTGCATAATTAATGAGCCAACGATCCTATTACAATCCAAGAATTCAGCATACTTACATGGGAACATAGGAAACAACCAAAATCTCCTTCAAGATTCTCACATATCTTAAGGTGGCCATAACTACATTATGGTCTCGGGCAGAAGAGTGGCTCCCTTGGATGAAAATACAAGCAATTCCACTATCATAGGTTGTGTGGCAATCACCCGTCTCATCTTCCACGTGATAATGATTGCCATATGCCCACATTGACACATATGACAAAGTAATTTTAGATGGAGGTTGGGACAAACATATGATGTCTTCATCAATGGCCTCATTGTCATCTAGGGCCCCTTAGACATACTCTTGTAACCATTGAGCAAATGGGGGAACCTCCATGGCCAAGTGTGGTGGAAATATGTGGGTTGTTCTACCTCTTCTACTAGCTCTTCGTTGATTGAATATTGTCTTCTAGCTTCCTCTAAATGAATTCGACATGCCTCATGTTCCCTGGGATCAAAAGATAGTGACAAATTAATGCTTAACCAAAATCTTTAGTTGTCATTTGAAATAACAAGTCACTCAAGAATGGACCCACCAAAAAAAAATCTAGCTTAACTTGTTGCAATCTTAACTTCCTAGCTTTTCTTGGCCCCATTTTGATGGTTATGTTAGAATGTACCCTTGAATGAAATGATCATTATATTATGAAGCTATGCATGTGTAGATATATATACATATTGTTTTGTAACAATAAATAAAATGTGAATGCAATAGACTGTATCAACAAAATATAATATTACTGTGGCATCCTTAACAAATATCTACCAAATAGTTAATTATTTTAGAAATTCCATTTCAAAAATTAGAGTATCCCTAAATATTTTGAAAAAAATTATTTTCCTTCACAAAAGACAAATATTTCAAATATTCATTTGAAAATAATTCAACACTTCCAAAAAAAATAAAATTAGTGCCAAAGCTATTAATGTATTAGGGTTCATTGTAGCATTAGAATACTAATGGAATATATAAACTTTACAACAACACACCTAACATAAATATTTAACTTGGTTTTTAATTTCAATGCACCATGGCATTACACTAGGTTGAAAACCCAACAAACATTGCCATGTAATCATCCAATTCATGGAAACCCTTGTTTTTAAGGTGGGTTAGTTCACATCAACTTCCTTTAATATGCCTACATTGTAACTTGGAAATAAGCTAAAAATAAGTTGTTCATAACTTGGTCTACTTTGAAGTGGTGGTGTTTTGCACCCATGTTCCACTATTGCCTTAATGTTCACATTTACATATCCCTCAAAGCACTTGAATTTACAACTTTGACAACATACATGTCTTGGGGTTCACCGAATTAGGTCTTGGGTTGCCACAAAATTCATATGCACATATTCATGGACCATATGTAATTCCATGTCATTCAATATTCTTGGTTTTGGCTTCCCTTCAAGAACTTCACCTACATTTGTTAGTTTTTTGTCTAGGTCCCACATCCTCCTTCTTGTGTGTTCATATAATGAAAGGCACATGGAATTTATAAAACCAAAAAGCAAGAACAACAATTACCTCATAGTTTAGTAAACCCACCCATTCTATTGCAAACCTAGAACACATAAAAAACCCAAAATCTAATTTATGAAATCATTCAGAAGGTCGGTCTATTCATAAAGATGCATTTCAAGTTGTCTTTCACATGATTTTGACATAATACTTGCCAAATTGAACTTTATTTAATGTAAACACCATTGGATATTTTTTATTCTCAAATCAAGAAACTTGCATATAGAATTGATCAAACTACAAAAAGAAATTCAAAAAAGCGAAGTGAATATTAGTCAAATCTCAATTATGAATTTGTTGCAAAATTAGGGGTAAACAAGCTATTTTGTACATGGAACTATATTCTTGCTTAGAAGTAGTTGGGAAAAAGATACAAAGGGTAATGCAATTGCTGACCATTTGGATCTATTTGATTGATCGACAGTGTGCATTGAATGATATTTCCTGTTGCATCTCACAACAATCAACCAAAAATTGCGCAAATTAGCCAATGATTTTTTAGGAAACCACCATTTGCTTCCATCTACTTCCTTTTTATCTTTTGGGTCTATTTTGGACACTTGAGGTATATAAATTAACAAAACAAACCAAATGGAGAATTCTACAAAGACTTGTAGAGAGGACTAGAAGAAATATTGATTAAAGAAAGAAAAACTCCCCCCATCTCACTCATAAGAACAAAAAAAAACTTAGGACTCTAGGTTAAGTAATTAACAACAGAAAGTGTAACCTTCAATAGAGTGTAAACCTTCGTAAACATTACTTGGCAACAAAATGATGATGATGGAAAGGGGGATTTCTAATGGGTACTTACAAAATCAATTGTAATTGTACCTAAAAGAGCATGGAACTCTTTGGGCAGATTCACACATTTTTTGGGTAGAAGGGATTTTGGTTTCATTGTTTTGAGAACCTATTACAAGCTTTGTTTGATTGTACAAACTCTAAAATATAGGGAACTAGAGAAAGAAAAGAGATAAAACATGGAAACTAAGACATTGAGAGAGACATGAAGTTGGTTAAGACAATATGTAAGGCCCCATCACCACCTTACATATGGATGTGGATGTGTTTGTTGTGAATCCAAATGTTGTTGCTAACTACAACAAATAATATAATGTGGAGCAAAAAGAAGTTGGTATGAATGTTCTAGTAGCACTTGTTGCTAGCCATGGCAACACTTATGCTAGTAACCATATCTAAAAGTATTTCTATCACAACAAGCTTATGAGGAACATTAGTCCACCTCCATTGTTGTCATTATAGTTATGCAAGTGATTTGAAAAAGTTGAATCCTTACTTCATTTCCAATGAAGTAATGAAGAGATTAACAGCGAAGTGTAAGTCAGGTTGCATGTTTTGGGTAGTCTGTAAGTCCAGGAGCAGCTATATAGGAAGCTCCTCTGTGGCCAAAGAACCGAATAACATTGAGCTCTCACAGGTACCATCATGCAGTTGCAGATAGTTTTTTGCAATCAAAATCCAATGCTCTACACTGAGCTAATACAGCAGACGCTGATGAGTCAGTGGGCCATTGTTTCTAAAACCAAATCAGCAACAGAAAGAGTTAAGACATTTGTTCAAGGGCCATGTTGTTTTGAATTGCTTAATGTTTGATCACTGAGAATATCCATTTTGTGTGTCCAATTGGTTTGTTGGAAGCCAAGTTTCTGCATCAATCTGTGTGTGAGAGAGAAGCTTTGATAAGGAGGAGATAAAGCTTTTGAAACTGTATTACACTTTGCACAGACATGACGGACTTCCAGAATCACTCAGAACACTTGGGAGCATTCAACTTCTTACCTTGCGGTATGAGATTGTGATGAAGCTCTGCAGACAGGCTTCACATACATGCAGACTTTTCTATGCATAGCTTGCCTTAATGTTGCAAAGCTTTGGTACAGTACATGCTTCACGATTCTGGGAGCAATTCAATCGTTCCGTTGGCCTCTGTTGTTCCATGGAACTTTGCACTCAGATCTCGATGTTTTCGCATGCGGGTTTTTGTTGCGACATCACAATCCGGGCTGTTGTTTGGTGAATCGATCGAGCAGATGCACTCTTGAATCTGATTCGACCAACAAAATTTCCTTGAGAAGCTCTTTCAGGACAATTCGGACAGTGTGAAATGAAGAAACTCTGAACTTAGGAACCTCTATCTGGAGGAAACAGCTTCGAAGGTTGTCTCTCAACTCTCGCAGGCTTACTACTTGCGTCCTTTTTCAATGGCGGATACACCGGAACAGGAGCCTGCAGGGTTCGTGTCCTTCCATGTCCCCCGCGCACGGAGGACTTGGATTCGGGTCGCTGCGTCCCATTCTAGCTGGGTTTGGCCGTCATGGCAAGCATCTGATTGCTTGCATGACAGAGTCAAGCACGGATTTGATTCCACCACGACGCTTGCAAGGTGCTTGCAGGATGTCTGTGTAGAAAGTCCGATATGAACAGCGTAGCATTTGACAAATTGCACCCCGATGATCCTGCTGAGATAGTTCGCTTGCCCTAATTTGGTGGGAATATCGTTTGACGTATACCAAATGTGCGGAAACAGTCGCAGAATCTGTACCCCATTCATCGCACTCGAGCGAATTTCAAGCCTATTCGATGCATTCGGCCTACAGACTCCATTTTTTTCTTCACCAGAAGGGCCTACCACAACCTTTTGCAATTGCACAATATATTCGCGGACTGAAAGTCGTGCTCGCTCGGAACCGTGCAGCATTCGTTTTTCTTGGCTTGCCGATCACATTACGCACCTTGGGTTACTGAATCTGCGCCTCGATGTTGCAGTCCTTCCGAGTTGAGTTGCACTTGTGTTTCACCAGACCCTCGTTGTTCATGTTCTGAGATGCAGTAAGGTGAGCGAGACATCAATTGCATTGTTTTTGAGATAACCTTATGTGTTTTCATTGAGAACATTGTCTTCCAATGAAAGGGAAATGTTTTGTTTCCTTAAGGAGGTATCCGAATGTGAATGTCGTTGGGAACGTGTTAGGAGCTGAGAAGTGGGATGGGTATTGGTGGGCAAACGAAAAAAAAGGCTTGAAAATTTAGTAGGGCAACGTTGGGATTTTGCCAAGCAGAGCAAGTTGAGGCAAGTGATGGCTGATGTTTAATTGAACTTGGGCAACTTGGTTTAGTTAACCAAGGAGAGCTTATTAAGCGGGAGCGAGACCATGGGCCTCTAGGTCAAGTCATCAAAGTTGGATTGAATGAATCAACCCCCATGACTATACTAGTCCCATTTTGGATGGAGGACAATTCATCCACCGATTCATCCACCGACTTCGGGTTCGCCAACTACTTGCTACAGGTTCATTCTGGGTGGGTTTTAAAAAATCCCCCTTTTTTGAATTTTTTTTCAAACTTGTTTTACAAACCTTCCAACCCCATTTTAAGGCCTACAACCCTTTTTCCTCTTGGCTTTGCATTTTTGGTGGGCCCAACATTCTAGTGTCAAGTGTTTCTAGGAGCAACGCACATAACTCCATCTCCAGTGTCATCACTCATTTTAATGTGAGCTCCATTATGTCATGTCATGATTTGTTCTAATATGAGCTCCATCATGCCATAGCCATCACCTATGTCGCCAGGTACATTCTACACCCTACCACCTTTTGTTAGTTTTTTTAAAAAAAATTTGAAGTCTCTAGATTTCACTCCTTCTAGGCGATATTGTAAACTATTGTTTCAACTTTGTTTCAGTTTGGGGTAGTGTGTATAAAGTAGTCCAGGAACCCTGAAATGGTCAGAACCTATTCCAGGCCCTTCCACATTTAATTTGTTGTTCTCGTTCAGTGTTTGCCTGCAGCTTCCACTTTTGTGATGCCTATGCCAAAGGTGATTATC
>Ga0116228_10003762_pt1 | contig 13419 bp, 12 predicted proteins | sample S1TSphfallax_2_FD_89694 | JGI IMG/M metagenome (GOLD analysis project Ga0116228, IMG submission 89694) | Host-associated microbial communities from peat moss isolated from Minnesota, USA - S1T2_Fc - Sphagnum fallax MG | ecosystem: Host-associated > Plants > Peat moss > Unclassified | place... | reverse complement strand
AAGGTACCAACATGGGTGCCGGTTCACCCTTGCAAAGTCCACATTGCTATTTCCCTATTTTGATATTTTTGCCAAATTCACCTTTTCTGTTTGCCAACTCCAATATGTCAAATTCCATGATTGACATCGTCCAATTCTCAAGTTGCCAATTCCAAAGTGCCATTTTGATATTTTGCCAAATTGCAGAGTCCACTGTCTTTCCCACAGGCTGTCTAGGGCTCGCCCTTTCCCCTTGCCTCTTTTTCTGTCTTCATTGTTTCTTGACTTCATGGGTCTTTGAAGCTTGAGAGGAGCACTTTCAGAATTCATACTCTTTAATTATTTTTAAAACAAATTGGGAAAAAACTAGAAGGTTTTGACTTCAAATTACGAGTTTTTATAAGTCATTTTTGTGATTGATGTGGATATGAAATCATCCTAATGGGATGGAAGTCCATCCATGAAGTTTCATGAAATCTCAGGATGAAATAAAGTTTATCCAAGAAATAAAATCTATAATTTTATTATCATCCATGAAGTGTAATTTATTCACAATTTCATTTTTTTCATAAAAAAGTCATCCAAATTCCATGGACGAACATGCATAAAATATCATTTGTGGATTTTTTAATTGGGGGATAGATGAAAGTTCATCCATGATATCAAATATCAAGGTTGCTAGAAGGGACATTCCTTGGCTATGGACATCCTAAGCACATGTATGGATGTCCACTATCATGGCCTCCCGGACATTATTTCAACGACAAGTCATAAATGCATCATTTGCTTCAAGGTGACCCAACACAGGTTTCCATGCACAAGCAATGAGGGCCCTAGAACAAACCAACATGGAAACATGTCATGTTTCAGTGGTGGCCCGATGCTTGTTTCCGCCAATTGGAAGCCATGCGCCACAAAACATGAACCTTGAAACAAGAACCTCAAAACCTACCACCCATTGAAACATGTCAAGTTTCGGCCGGTGGCCCAATGTGTGTTTCAATGTTCAGGCAACTTGAGCCCCCAAAACATATCCCACCGAAACATGTAACATTTCGGGAGCTATGTTTTGGCCCCATCTACCCATCTTCCAATGTGATCCCCATCCATGCCCCATGATCCATCCACAATGCTTTAAACCTTTTTTCAACTTTGTATCATCGTTGTGTGTTTTTCTGCCAAACTTTAATGTTTTTATCAACGATCCTTCACTAGATATTTAATTAGGGTTTTGATGACAAAAAGAGCCCATGGTGACACTTAGCAAGCTATGTATTTTCATCCACACTAGATTGTTCATCATGCTCTTATCAACAATTTTCTTCACTTTCACTTTTCCATTCAACGCATAGCAATGTTGTGCATGAATAGTCTTAAGAACTAATAGCATGTTTTGTTTAACCCTATCGAAGCTTCTTGATGTATGCATGTGGATATTTGTTTCTATAATATCTCTAGCAATTCACACATTTTGTGTCAAAGGTTGAAAAGTTGCACACCAAATATTTGCTTGCACACTCGATAATAAATAGCATTATTCTTCAGTCACCACGTTTTTAAACATGACATTGTTTGTTTGCAATATTGTAAAGGCATCACTTACAATTGATGTAAAATATCCTACAAAACATTGTAAAAACATGCTTACCGAAACTAAACCTAATACTAATAAACAATGAAACATGAGCGAAACATAAAAGATGAAAGGAAAAGGAATGTACATAAGAACATGATCATTCAAAACATGGACTTCAAAGTGTAAGAACTCGTTATGAAGTTTAAAAATGGGACCTTGTAGAGCTCATAGTGGTTGCAACATAGATATGCCCCAAATGAGAGACAAAATGCTAAGAAGATCATGTTAGGATCATGAGTCTTACAAACATAGATTAAAAAACATAGATTAAAAAAAATACACTTAGAAACATAGAGTCAAAAACATCCTGAAATGACATTACCATCTATAAAATACAAATATGCACCTAAAAAATGCATAAATAATTTTTTTGAAACTTGTTAATTGAATTGTAAAAACATGAAATTTGGTGCCAATAATAGTTAGGAAGAAACTTGTTTAGAAACATAACCCCTCATTTGTAAAAGAATCTGAAACATGTTGAGTTGGGAAACATTTAAATTTCAGGTCACAAAGTCTAGGTTTAGTTTCCTTTTAGATTTGATGTTTTGAAGTACATCACTACGTCTAAGGAAATTGCATAGGCATTTTAAGCACATCCCATGACCATTATTCAATCACTGAAACTTTGTTGCTTATATCGGGTGCATAAGCCCACTTTGTAATTTTACCAATATTGTATGTTGTTTTCCAGCTACTTGCTTTCAAATCAACCAATAAATGTTGCATGAGCATATTGTTTTTAGTGGCATCCAAAACTAGTTTGAAGATAACATCACAAATATTTTTCATAAGATCTTTAGTCCTCTAAGGAACTAGACTTGTTCCTGGTGTTTATTGCAAACTAGGCATGAGAATTGGGGAAAATTTAAGCATCCTACTCAACCTACTATTCAAAGTTCCACTTAATGAGCCGTAATAATGTGCAATTGTTCTTTCTACTATATCAGGGTGAAGGAGTATCAATACTTTAATTTGATGTTTACATATGCTTCCCCTTTGTGATTGGAGACATTCATAGTAGGCCCATTCAAATTCCGAATTATAAACCTTGTAATACACATCTTGATGTTTCAAAGAAGTGATAATTGCATATCCACAATTATCCTCTAGAAAAATCACACAATTGTTTGGGAAATCCTTTGCTCAAATAACAATGTTAACAACAAATTGTTCGTGCTTCCTATTTGGGACAAACCCCCAATTCTTTTTCCAACTTTAATACCAATAATGCGACAAAACATCTTCCAATAACTAGTGGATGCACTAATCCACCCATCTTCTAGAAAATCGTGATTTTGAAACTTTCAATATCGCTCTCAAGTTTGCATGGTAGCTTTCAATGGCAATGTTAATATTTTGGCCGACATATGGGAGATTCCAATCCCCCATCACTCACATTTTGCATTTTGGCACCCACTTTAAAATAACATACAAGCAAAATGCTTGAGCATTTAAAATTATTTCCATAAGCTTTAATAACTCCTCCTTCGCAAACTCCAGAGGAGTTTTTCCATGGGGCTACACAATATCATGCATGATAAGCCCCATATTCTTTAAAACCTTTGCTCAAACTACCACATCCTTGATTTTAATGTAGATTTGTTTCTACCAAACTCTTTTTACATGCCAAAGGCACAAAAATATCTTTATGTTTGGCCATACTTTCTTGTAATCAATTAAGGCACTAGAAATATGATTTAATAATCTTCGAAACATAAGCAATTATTTCAAATATACTACATTTAATTTGCAAAGGTCATTGTGCGCACACCACCTTAAGTCCACCCAAGTTTTGACTTGAAATGCACAATATAATCCACTAAAACATAAACCACTGAAATTCACATGAAACATAAATCAGTAAAACATGTAGTTCATCCAATAAAACCAACTAGAAATATAAACCATTCAAAATTTAAAATTTGGGACTACATAATGAAACAATCTCCAGAACATGAAACATATCCATGTCCAAGTCACTTTGAAACATAACCTGCTAAAACCTAGTTCGACCATTGAACCCCACTCAAAACATAAACCATTGAAACCTAGTTTGACCAAACCATTGAAACATAGTGAAACCAATAAAACCAACTCAAAACATAAACCACTGAAAGAATTGAGAATTTGGGATCACAAAATGAAACAATCTTCAAAACATGAAGCATATCCATGTCCATGTCACTTTGAAACATAACCCACTGAAACCTAGTTCAACCATTAAACCCCATTTGAAACATAAACCATTGAAGGAATTTAACATTAGGGACCGCAAAGTGAAATAATCTCCAAAACATGAAGCATATCCACATCTAGGTCACTTCGAAACATTAAAAACTCTCCTTCTAAAACATATATTTAAATCAAATATTGTGCACCCAAGCTATATGGAATGATAATAAAATTAAAATGTTACCTTAGACTATTGATTTATGCATCAACATCATCAACAATGAAAGCATTTGGTTTTTAGTTTGGTTTTGATTCTTGCATCATTTGATTAATAGCATCCATCCTTTTAGATAGGTTGTTTTGCTTACTTCAAGATGTGATTATGTATGCAACTAGACAATTGTTCCTCCATTCCTTAAACACATTAATGTGTATATGGAAATCGATGTGAACATATACAACTTTCAGCATGTGTCAACATATAATGATCTTGTTTTAGTACGTTTCAAAGGTTTTTCAAGCTTTGTAACATAAGTTACAGTGAGAGAATTTATTTTGTTTTCATTTGTTCCAAAGGTAACATTGATTACAATCATGAAACAAAAACCTTTGGAAGCAACACATTGAACCATATTAAATCCTTTGGAACATAATTAAAATGGAATATTCACCCAAACATAATTTTTAGAAACATAAAAAAATTATTGAAACATAGAAAAAATCATAGAGACAAACCAAATGTCGAAACATAGTAAATTCATAAGCACTCATGAAACTAAAACCTAAACCTAAACCTAAACTCTAAGATTTTTTGAAAGATTTGCAATGTTATGAAACAACACAATAGAATATGTGCCTTTAAAAAATAATGTATGCTTTGCTTCAAACTACCTAAAACAAATGAACTAACTGAAACATAGTCCTAGAAACATATGATAAAAACATAATTTCAAAATATCTATGGAAGCCTAGGCAAAATATGTCACCAACACTGTTTGATCATGTATCAAAGACAAAATTTCATAATCTATCAGCTCTCGTCAAATATAGACATATTCAAGGTGATTAAAGTGTTTTGCAATATAATGGCCATCACCGAATGCCAATTACACATTGAAACAAATTCCCTTGAATAAAGACAATGTTGAAAAAATGAAAAAAAAATTTCAATAACTTGAAATTTAAAAAAAATACAAGATACAACAACATTTTATTCTATAATGTGGCTTTTGAAACCAAATAATGATATTTCACGCTTTCTTCAATCTATTTTGAATATTTTCTCCTCAATGGGGCATTTGTTGGTTTCGAGTTTTCTTTATGTCCCCATTTTCTTGGGGCTACTACTTGGGATCTCTTTTGTACATTTCTACTTTTCGTGTCTTCTACAAGTGGTTGTTTTGTACACAACTCCTAATTTTTTTGTCTCTAGGTGGGTTCTTCAACATCTTTTTGCTAATGCTACCTACCCCCATATCCTGCAATACAAAATTTATTCTCCTTAATGTTATTTCCAAATCAATAACAATATTGTCATTAGAATCAAATTTCCATCTAGGGCGATAAGGAGGCATGCAACCTAGGCATGTGTGAGTCAACTACTACTACAATGTTTTTAACACTTTCATTTAAAGGTGCTTCACTTGAAGTGCCTTTTAACCAATTTGCAAGAAAAAGAAAGAAAAAATTTCAGAAAAAACCCAAGAATGTAAAACATAGAAGAAATAGATACAATGAAAATGTGACACATGTAAAAAGTAGTAGACACGAAACATACAAACATGCAAATAAATGATTTAATTTTTGGATGGATGTCTTTTAAATGGATGGAATTAATGAAACATAGAAACATGGAAACATATAGCCCTAGAAACAAAGAATAGACCTTAATATACACAAGAAACGATCAATTAAAACATCCCTTTGATTTGAAAGATCAACTTGATACATAAACAAACACTTGATACAGAATCATGGATACTAAAACATGGCCTTGATAAAGAAACGTAGCCCATGATGTTAAACATGGCCATACTTTTGAAACATGACCTTGACATAGAAACATAGACTTTATATTGGAATGTGACATAAACATAAACTTGAAACACGCAATCTATTCAAAATCTATAAACATGGAAGCCACAAACCCCATTGAAACATAGAAATTCAAATAGACACATTATGCTTTGGTTGCAAAGATTGAACAATGTTGAAATAAAATACAATGTTGGAACAACTTTGATATAGATGTGAGAATATGGACGAGCAAGTTTTAGGACTCACTTCCACACAAAGATAATGTTCCCTATCCCCACACTTGTCTAGGTATTGATTAAAATATTCTACAACTAGGTATCCACATTCCCATGTTCCATTCTGTGGGGGCAATGGGACATGGTACAATTGGCTTGATGTCAATAACCACCCACTTATTAGAATTGTGCAATATGTTTTTCATGTAAGCCCACCCAAGCATTACACACTTAATAAATTGATTCGCCTTCCAAGTGTTGTGATATCTAGGAATAGAATCAAAGTGTAATGTGCAATGGCACTTTAAAATGAAAAGAGATTAGTGGCTCCGCTCATTGTATGGAAGCACCAAAATGTCTTCCAACCCGTTTGTACTATGGAGGTTTTTAACACCCCACTGGGTAATCTTTTCTCTTATATTGCCTTCGTCTATGTGCATAAGATCCAATACCGACATAGTCCAGTTGTTACAATATGGTAATGTTTTTAAATAACATGTTTTTCCAACTATAAACTAAATTGTAAATAAAAGTCCAATATTGTGCTCCACAGTTCCCCTTGTTGATATAATAGTGCTTTGAAATCATTGTCCTTTAGCCAAAGATGAATCTCCCTCTTTATATCACCCCCAAAGAATAACACATAGTCATAAAGTTCATCCTCAATAGATGTTTCAGCCCTGTAGATAGGTGTATATCAATTAGCACTTGGGTTAATATTTATTTGCTTTCATGTTTCGGTATGTATCCAAATCATATAAAATATCTAAAATTTCCTTGTATTTAAAATAAAGGATTTATGTTTATGTCTATCTTTGTCTTTACGTTTCCATGTTCAAGTATAGAAACAATGATACCTTGCAATCTTGAAAAGCTCAAGTAACCTAAAAAAACACAAAAATATTATCATGAAATGTATTCAAAAAAGGGAAAAAAAATGGAGAAAGACTTAGTTGAGTCAAGAACTTGTCGTTTGGCTTCCATAAAACAACAAGTTGCTGGTCATTTTTAAGTGTAGCCTTCAACACAATACAAAGTTCTTCTTCTAACGGTGGCAATGAAACTTCATTGTTAGAATTGAAGAATTATCTACGACTGAAGTTGTTTTCTTCATGACTTCTTTCCTAGTAGCTTTAGCATCAACCTTTGTTTTCCTAGGTTCTCCCTTTGGTTCTTTACGCTTTTGTGTTTGAGATTTTTGTGTTGTGGCATCTATATTTTTTCATATGTTCATGATAGCTTGATTAGGTGTTTTAAAATTCAAGGTACCTTCATTGCGTCATTGTTGAAGAATGTGAAGCATAGCCTTGACCGGCGTCATTGCACTCACTATCAGATGAATGGTCGTATTTTCATCAATAGATGCGTTTGAACACAATGTACTCCCGTGTATTACCTCCTTTAGAGGCGAGACACCAACCTGATGGGGCTATGATGGCACTAATGGTGTGCAATCTTGTTTGATTCCCATGTTCATTTCTGAAACATAATCACCATGCTGCTCTACTGAAACATAACCTAGATCATGTATCGCTAAAACTTGTTCAACTACTGAAGAAGAGGAACTAGCAATCTAACTTGCTTTGACATCCACTTCCTGGACTAGGGCAAAGTTTATATTTACATCCAAAACATGGAAACCATTTTATGCATCTACGGTTATGGCTTCAGCCTAACCTTCGACTTTGCAAGGATTATTCTTTGAAACATGATCAAATTCATCTTCATTTGAAACATGAATCGAAGTTGTGTTTGGGTCCAAGACAAAATCAATAGGAATTGACGCACTAGACTATTTGAATTTGTCCTTGTTGGTGTTGAAATCTTAGGGAACTTTGATGGTTTCATTCACATTCATAACTAGGTCCTTTGAAACATTGAAGACATCCATTTCTTGGAGAACTAAAACATGAACTTGAATATCTGAAACGTGGATATCTGAAACTTGAATATTTGAAATATGAACTTTTGGAAGTTCAATATCCAAAATGTGAACTTTTGAAACTTGGACCTCCGAAGTTTCAATGTTCGAAACTTGAGGTTCCAAATCTTGAACTTTCGAAATTTGAACTTTTGAAATTTGAGGTTCCAAGGGTTGAACTTTTGAAACATTATTAGCAATCCTTAAAACTTGAGGTGTGATTTTTGAAACACGAGGATTCATAGGTGATACTTGCTTCGAGGTATCCGCATCTACCATATTCGCATCTACTTTCACATCCTTTGGGCAACACTTGATTTCAAATATTTTTGTGATGTAAGCTTCCTAGTTTTTCACCATCTCTTTGTTTGAACTTTCTTATTCATTTCTTTCATGGACCTAGATGCCTTAACGAGTGGTTGTGAAGTCAGACGATGTTTCCAAAGGTAAAATTATTGGAGCACCCTCAATTGTGAGTTGAACTCGGAACAAGGAAACAAGTCTTTGTTTTACCACCTTGTTTAGGGCGAATGTAGTTTCATGGGGGAAACTAGTTGAAACATTTGGAACTTGTGGCACACCCCAACACACATTTATCCATCCCATGTCCATGTCCTCACGATGTTGAAGATATTTCCTATGTCTAGAATTGAAACTTCCCCTTGTTCCTCATTTGTTTATTCCCACATTTCTTAAAATAATGCAATATCCTCGTGCACCATATTCTTAACTACCCTAATTTGTACAATAACAAAATATAACATTTCAAATAGATTATCCAATGGTGACATGAGCCTTTGGTACATAGCCTTTATATCCTCGTCATGAATACCCTCCTAAATTTTTTGTCCTTAGGACAAAAGATGACCATTGTGCTTTAAAATATTGACAGGTTTCCGCCAAGTCGAATGATATTCCCCCATCCGCATCTTTCTAATGGATGCGCTATTAGCACCTTGGAATGGGTAGGAACAACTAGCATCATATCTAGTGAGTGCTAAAAAAATCCTTTACTAATTGAACTCCCAAGCAACATTCTTGAAATGTGTTTTCTTTTGTAGAAAATTACATGTATTATTTTAGCCTTTTCGAAAGAATGCAACTAGGGGAGCTCAAGCCTCTTTGTCACAAATAGGCATTTGTCATTATTGACAATATGCCATAAAGGATTCCAATCCCACTTTATAGTTTCAATTCTTTTTGCATTGGCCATATCAAACTCCTTGAAGTGTTTAACAACAAAGCTAAGCCTTTGTTGTCTTTGATAAATCCCTGTGTTTGTTCTCCACCTCATTGTAGGCATTTTTGATACTCTAAAAACTCATGCAAGGAATTGGCTAATGATTTTGTTGCTAGCTTCCAAGAGGTCCATTGTTGGGGAGATTATAACAACAACCTCATCTCCATGTTTAACATGCATTTGACCCAATAGTGCAAAGTGTATTAACATACACATAGCCTACATAAGAAACATACGAAAAATGAATAAGAAATAACAATTAAACATGTTACTTAAATCAACATTCTATGTTATTTAACTAAAACCATTGAAACATGTTATAAGCATGTTTTAGGGTATTGGTGGGGTGATAGAAACATGTTGCTACCATGTTTTCAAATACATGGAATGGCTATGTTTCAAGGAGTTGAAATATCTACAATGGCACCTATTGAAAACTTAACAATGGAAAAAAAAAAAATTAAATCTAGGAAGAATGTGAATGTGAAATAGAAATTGAATGAATATATTGGACACAAATCTTTAACCTTAAGTGATGTTGAAACACTAATTATGGAAACTTTCAAATAGGCATATATATTTGAAACATAGATTTGGAATGAAAGTTGAAGTAAATGATTGATGTGAGTATGAATGCATATGTTAAAAGTAAAATGTATTACAACGGATCAATATGGTAAAAATAATTGAGTACCACTTTTTTTCCTCACATGAACTTTTCGAATCCGCAGTAGAAAACAATGTTGAAGTTTGGATCCTGAACAAAGGTACCCAAACTTTTTACAAATTCTTTTTTATTTTGTGATTTCCAATCCCAATCAAGAAGATTACACTACAATAGATGCCAAATTCTCAATGTTTCTATGATTTTCCCAACAAACATTAATTTCCATTTCGAGAGTTTTCAAAACACTATATTAGCCTCTTGCCATGCCTCCTTGCCAAGCACCCTATCAAGCTCTAATTTCTTCTTCTTGTCCCCATCTCTTTCTGGTTTTTTGGGAGTTGATTTTGGGGTATATAACTCCTTTGGAATGGTACCCATATTTCTTGATGGCAAAACTTTATCCAAAACCTCTGTCGGTTTCGACTCCTCACTCTTCAAATTTGATCTGAATTTATAGACCCTAAAAGGTAAATGCATTGAAAAATGAAACATATTATACCATACAAACACATTAATTAAAACCTACTAGAACATGGCTATTAGAAATCACCAAATTTTTCTTTAGGTTTGATGATTATGAAAGGTGAAACATGATTGCATCCATGAATGGGGGATGAAATTTCGTAAATGTGTTTCGAAACATGGTAATTGTTGAAGAACTTTGTAATTTGCCACTGAAACATAACATTACCTATTGGTATTGTAGCATGTTTCTTTGGAATTGATAGAATGTTGAACATGGAATGATATTATTGAAACATGATTGAAACATGGAACTGATATAATGTTGAAACATGATTGAAACATGATTTTTTTCTGGAGAGGTCTAAAACTTTTGGAATTTTGGAGATGAAAAGATGTATATTGAAACATGTTCCACATGAACTGATACGAGTTACTTTTCAATTGAACACTAGAAATTAGACTAATACTTTGCAAACATTTTATAATTATTAATTGAATCTTGTCAAAACTTAAGGAAATATTACAATGTTGTAGGTTCAAATAAAAAAGGTGTGATCCAATACCATTGTGTTGCGATTTTTCTCATGAATGATAGAATCTAGTGAAACAATGTGTTCGAGAATCTTCTGTGGCTTTGAAACTTGTTTGACTATTTGGCCTCCATGTTTTGTGAGGCATTTCTTGCAAACAAGAATGAAATCCTCTTGAACTTTGTCACGAATCCCCAAGGGCAAGGATTTTTCCTTCTTGCACTTATGTTCAGATTTCTGTATTGGTTGTAAAGTTAATGTAGTTGAAGGGCAACTACTCCTTGGCTTTGACAATGCATCCACCTTCGCCTTATATTCCAGAATGCTTCCACCCCTCACAAGAAACACACCCTTCACTACATTTTTTAATGGTGGGTACAACTTCAACTTGAGAGGATTCCCTTTGAAATCCACAACTTTGTCACACCCCTTTTTTCACTATTCATTAATCCGCATCTTCGAATTCTTCTTACAATGACAATAAACACAAATAAATTCCTTCCTATCCTCTCGATAGTGAGTATGGCATTCATGTAGTAATCATAGCCACTCCGTGCAAATGTAGGTCTCCATGAAAATTGTTTTGTCTATTTTCACATTTTCTACTATCATGTTTGTTGTTTCATTTTCCATGTCTCCTTTCTTCTATTAAGATTAATTCGACTTTTGTGCTAAAATCAATGGAAGACTTGGACTAGCTTACGATTGAGTTGGAGGAAGAACGAACGCTTGCAATTGTAAGAATTATACAATGAAATTAAACCCTAATTGAACCAAAACCTAGGTGTGTTTATTTGTTTGTTGTGACAATTGACATGCAATGCACCCGGTTGTAAACAATTCCTACTTAAAATCTAAAACTTATTCCATTACTTTCATTAATTGTCTTGACAAAAAAGTACAACGAAAGTTAGACAAAATGTGGGAAAGTTGAAAAAGGTCTAAAGCGTCATGGATGGGGATCGCATGGGGGAACATGGAAGATGGGTGGATGGGGCCGAAACATAGCTCCTGAAACATTACATGTTTCAATGGGATATGTTTCGAAGGCTCGGATTGCCCAGGCATCCAGATGCACGTCAAATCGCCGGCCAAAACTTGACATGTTTCAATGGGTCGTAGGTTTCAAGGTTCTTGTTTTGAAGTTCATGTTTTGTGACGTGTGATTTTTGACTGACAAAAATGAGTGTAGGGCTACCATCGAAACACAACATGTTTTTGTGTTGGTCTATTCTGAGGCCCTCACTACCCATGCATGGAAACCTGCACTGGGTCGCCTTGAAGCAAGCGATTTATTTACAACTTGTCGTTGAAATAACATTGAGGATCATGGCCTTCAATAATGAACATCCCTATACATACTCCTTGGAAAATTAAATGGGATTGTGTTAAAGACATTTAGCATATGCCAAACAAGCTTGGTGATTTGAATTCACACGTGATGTCTATGCTTCATGAATGAAATAAAATTATAGATTGTATTTCTTGAATGAACTTTATTTCATCGTAAAATTTCATGAATTTTTATGAATGCACTTCCATCCCATTAAGATGACTTCAATTCCACGTCATTTTAAAAATTGGACTAAAAAAATACATGAAATTTGAAGTCAAAACCTTTCAATTTTCTCAATATGTTTAAAGAAAATTTTATGGAGTTATAGTTTGAATTTTGAAAGGGCTTCTCTCAAGCTTCAAATGTTAACAAATAGGAGATCTACTCAAGTGCAAACATAAAACTTGATTGAAAGGAAACTATAACACGATGCTCACAAAACAAAACATAACATCAAGAACTCCTCAAGGTTCTTGTCACATGAAATACACAAACTTGTGCAATGAAGAAAAGAAAAACAAACCATTAATTAACACCAAGGTATTTAACTACAACACCAAACCACAAATAACCAAACTAATATAAGTAAAGAAAGTAATTCAACCTTGTGAAAATAACCTAGTTATTTTCCTACTCCAGTAACTAATGAAACATAACTAGTTGAACTTGAATTCTCAACATCAAAGACAAATCAAATTTTTTAAACAATGAAAAGAGATAGAGAGGCAAAGGAGTGTACCAAGGAACAATCATCCCCTGGGTCAATTTTACCCTTTCAAGCTATTTTATATTAAACTTAAAGAGATCAGGCTAAGCCTGTCAATGGTAACAAATATACCTATCATGATGAAATCTTGCCCATTCTTGACAACATTTAGCAAGTGTAAAGTAAAGTCATTACTAATATTAGGTGTCCACTTGAGGCATGGCCCAATATACTGGTAACACCCAACCCCAAGGGCCTTGCCCGACATAAAGCCCTTTGGAAATATTTTTATAAATAAATAAATAAATTAATTAATAATTTTCCTGTGACACCCAGCTAGTACAAGTACTACTATGAAAAAAATGATATGCAAAATGGTGGCACAATTAAAAAATGAAATGCCATTTTTTTCATTTTTAGAACTTCAAGTTCATCTATCCTTTCTATAGACACCATTGGTCCCCAAAGCATGTGACCTTCAATTTGGGCAAATCATTTGTAACTAGGATGTT
>Ga0116228_10003761_pt1 | contig 13420 bp, 9 predicted proteins | sample S1TSphfallax_2_FD_89694 | JGI IMG/M metagenome (GOLD analysis project Ga0116228, IMG submission 89694) | Host-associated microbial communities from peat moss isolated from Minnesota, USA - S1T2_Fc - Sphagnum fallax MG | ecosystem: Host-associated > Plants > Peat moss > Unclassified | place: USA... | reverse complement strand
CTGGTCTATGACATCAGCTACAGTGTACTCATATGGCGGCATACGGTTTATTGGTGGCAGTGCTGTCACATTGATGGGATGGAAATGGTGTTTTTCACCTGCATTCAGCAGGCTTGTTACTTGCGCGCGGATGACGCTCCTTGTCAACGACAGCTTCTTTGGATACTGCATCTGAAACATCACATTACAGTCTTCTTCAAGGAGTGATGCCGAATCCAATGAGGATGGAAACATTGTGCAACCAAGCATGCAGAGAGTGATCTCCTCTTTCGTCTCATGCATCAAGCCTTCCAGGTCAATCTTGAGAGCCGAGTAGTCTCTTTGGCTTTGAAATGCTTCGTCATTTGAAAAGTTATAGAACCCATGGAATCTGTTGTCGTTGATGTTGTTGGAGGTTGTGATTTCCAATAATAGGTAGCCCGAAATTCGCCCTCCTTCGCCCTGGAAATTCGTCAACGAAAATGATGCAAGGTGGACAGGATCAAGTTGGTTTGCTGCACCTAATTGTTGTTCGTCACTGGCATTGAAGGGCAATATGGGTGGTGCATTTGGGAATTGCTGCCACTCCCCCTTGGAAAAGGATATACCTTTTGCTGGCCTGGCTTTGACTGTCCCCCCCTCCTCCTGCTTTGTGCAACGACTGTTCACTTCCGCTCCGCTGCTTTTCCCTTTCCATTCTCTTCTTGGAACATCCGTCGGCTCCGCATCGTCGTCAACCCAGAGGGCTTCCTGACAGAACGCCAAAGGCCACGGAACTCGCACTCTCCGAGCTACAGAGTCCCCTTCTTGTTGGCGACCTAAAACGGAGCCAGAAAAAACCATGCACAGAAGAAAAAGCGAGAAAATCCCACCCATTTCTTCCACAGCTTCCAACACTCTAACCCCACTGTCACTGACACTCTCCACACACACACGAGGAAACCCCACAAATCACAACATCAAATTTCTCCCTGGAAGCTGCATGGCTTCAGTCCCCGCCATCTAAAAGGACGTATTTCTCCTCTATCTGCAACAACATAAGCAGAGCAGAAAGTCACAGTCAAAGCAAGCAAACAAGAGCAACCCAAATTGGAGCAACGAAAACACCCAAGAGTCCCGGGAATTTTTACGCAAAATTCGCAACACAAACTACTCTACGACCAAAACCCCAAAAAACAAATAAAAATCTACGCAAAGATCAAATCTTTAAACTCGAAATGAACCACTGCAGGAACTCCAAACGCAATGGTCACAAAATTATCCTCCCCTAACCAGACGCGCACACGAAAAACACACACACACAAAGAGAATGTGAGAGATTGGCTTCAGTCTATGATGATACTTTGAAACAGACTGCAGATGAATCCAAGTTATAGGTGAAGGAGCTGGCTACAGGAAGTTGTCCACAGAGTTCTCATGGCAGTACGAGATTTTCAACGCAGAAGAGCTTTGAAAGGGGGATAGAGAGAGAGAAAGAGAGAGAGAAGATTCTCCAAGGGAATAAATGATGGTGGCCAGCAAACAACCTCACGATCGAAAACAACTTTGGTGGATCGGTGATGGTGGTTAACTTACTTCCAAGGCAAGGAAGTATGGGTAGGAGCAGCTCCACTTACCCAAGCTCAGTATGTGGCCATGCAACAGTATTTCTCACATCCAAGATTGCACCAATCGGTAATGGGAAACATCGCACAATTGCAACGGCATTGGCTGTCGGTAAGTGACCAAAGAAAGAAGGAAATGAATAAACCATAGGCCTACTATAGTAAACACAACGGGTGATTTAATGAAGCCTATAAACCATATTTTATTGCAACATAATAGGTAGGGTGTGCTTGGAAAGGCGGTAGTACAGGCCAAAAATAGAAAATAGTGGCAGCCAATTTAGGAATAGAATTTCCATGTGCCTAAAGGAACTGACATCAGTCAAAACAAGTTACTCTGGTATCTAGTACAATTCTTATTAAGTTTTGGTCAAAATCTGACTATAAACAAACCCAGAAAATTACCTTTTTTGCATTGCATTTTTTGTTTTTGATCTCAACAGAGAACAACGCTGCTAGGCAACAAGTTCTTATGGCAATTTTTTGAATAAAAAAATGTAAAATTGTGGTTTCTGGGGTTTCATTCACAACATTTTGAAAAAAGAAAAGAAATAGCCAGATTTGTACAGACAGCTCCAGTGAGTGGCCAATGACCTGTCCTCTTTATTTCTTACACATAGCTGTGTTTGGCAAATCTTCTATGGATGATGTCACTTCCATTATGTCACAAAATTGTGGGGAAAGGAAAAAAAAGGGAAAAGGAAAATGCTGATACATATATTCTAGAATTGGATCCTCATCAATAACAATACTTTTAAATTTCTCTCCCTCACTCATAAGATGACAATTTGGCAAGAACCTCGCTTGTAACATGACAATTTGGCAAGACTGATTCAAAATATGCAGCTCCAACAGGAGCCACAGAATCATCCTGCGTCATTATCTATGTTTCAAAACTTTTCATGAGTGTTTGACAAAAATGGCAGCTCTAAGAGGACCCAGGGAATCGTCTTGTGTCATAGTTTGTGCATACTCACCATTTTTTTTCCTTTGTACATTCTTTTTATTTTTCGATAAACCCAGCCTGAATCTTACCTAGTTGACTTTTCCTCACTTATCTCATTTTCCCTGGAACTTTCAAAATTTGGAAGGCCCAGCAACTTTCGAAACATGCTGTACTGGGCCTTCAGGAATGCGGTAGTTCTAGTTTTCCTGATTGGCCATTTCAAAAACAAGAAAAAAATGTTGAATCTTTATGTGTAAGGTAATGCCCCAGGAGGAGGGCATTACTGAAATAGGAACTAGTGAACTCAGGAGGCTCAGGAGTTCTTATTTCAGTAATGCCTGCACTCTGTGGGCATTGCCCAACATAAAGCACTCTCAGATTTTTTTATTAAAAAAAACGTGACAGTGCATTTTCGAAAAATGGAATGCTCTCCATATCATTTCGAAATGCACTGTGGTCACATTTGGTTTTACAACATAATCCCAAAATACACTACAAAAAATCTGGCAGTGCTCTACATGGAGGGCGAGGAGTGAACCCAGAAGGGTCCTGTTTATACGAATGAGGGGGCCAACACAAGCCTGGGACCCTAACTTTCAATGCAGCCGTGTTTGAGATGTTTACTCCAGTAACAAACCCATAGAGTTCTGAACAATTGTGATTCATCCAATAGGACAGCAAGCACCTTAGGTGCAGTGTTTTATTCTTGGTGACATTTTGCCAAATTTTGAGGTGAAAAATATGACTTTGACCTATAGAAGGATTCTGAGTTCTTTCTACTACCATATCTAATTTAGTCAAACCTGGGTAAATCATCTTATGGATGATCACCACTTCAACTACATCGCAGAATTGAAAAACAAAACCAAAAAAAAACCCCTGCTTAGGTGTTTGGTAGAATTCTGCACAATTGGGATTCATCCAAGGGGAGAGCAGGCACCTTAGGTGTTTGCTAGAATTCTGCACAACTGGCCATCATTCCAGAGGAGAACAGACACCTTATAGGGAACAACAACCTCGCAGGGAACTCTTAATGTATTTATAGGGCAGATTACATTTAGTAATCAGGCTTACAAAAAGAGCCCTAGAGCGGAGGGTGTGAGATTGTAACATCCCTGGGGCATAGGATGTAACCCAATGAGATCTTTGGAAGACAATTTTTTATTTTAAAACCATTGATTACCCTTGGTTGTTACGCAGGGTAATGCCCTGCTGTCAGGGAATTACTGTGTGAGCACCTTGGGCAACATCCACGTAGCAATTCCCTGACAGCAGGGCCTTACCCTATGCGTAAGGTCCCTCATGCCTCCTTTAGTGTAAATAAGGTTCCTCATTTTCTAGAAACCTGACATGTAAGGTGCCATCCACTCTGTTGAGGCAGAAATTTTACCCTTCACACCAGCCTTTTTTTTTTCATTTCTCGGTTGTTGCGAATGTGCCAAAAAATTATACCAACAGAAAGCACATATGGTGAAGATAAAACAGTGTTTCCAAAATTTATAAGGCAAATGTCATTTTTATTAACAGGCCCTTGGGCAATTACATAAAAGGCCACAGAGTTCATGGTGGCAATGAGGCGTATTTCTTTATCCTTCGGCTACTAAAGCCCCAAATCCATCAATATCTGGCTATGTGCACTAGACGCTCGCAGAATAATCTGGCTATAAACCTAAGCTAAGAAGTGATATCTAGCAACAAGCATATGAGCAGAGGGGCATGAAATAACCAATAAAATTTAAGCATATCGACCTCGGCCATTTGTTGATTGAACATTAGACCACATTTCATAGGTATCCTTGTAAGGAAAGTTGTAAAGTGTGAAAAACTTTTGTGCATGCATAGAAACAACCAGCTCAAGATGGTTGTTCAATCTATTTTGCACTTTGTTTTTCAAGAATGCAACAGAACTAAAACATTGTTCATCCTTGACAAAACCAAGCACATGAACCATGGCAATCTCTACCACCTTTAAGTACTTAGGAAAAGCATTAGACAACAAATGTGATGCATGGATCACTTGCCACAAGTGTGTCACAGGATTAATGATGGTAGGGTTAAACTTGTTAGATGCAAGAGCCATGACTTCAGCCATGAGCAATGTTGGATTTCATGGCCAACTTAAACAAGCATTGTTGAACATCCAAATCCCAACCTCAGAGAATTGTAGGAACCATATGGGTAGATTTGTTGTCCTTGGGTTGTCCACATGTACAAGAGCTACAATAAGAATTCTTCAGCACTTCAAGATGTCAAGGAACTATCACATTTGCATCTACTTACAACCAATATTAGGGATAAACAATCCCCATAGCATCCATGATTGCTTGTTTAGGAAATTGTGCATCTGACTTTATTATCAAGCATTCCGTAGCCTTTGCCATCCAACATTAAACAAGGCATGACAAAGGTAAAAAGATTAAAAAAAGACCATCTAAGTACATGGTATTACAAATTGGATAGCGGAAAAAAGATAAGACCAAACCACAATTCATGGTTATGGAAATATGACAAAGGTAGAACTGAAATAATATAAAAGGTCCATAGATTGAGTTCATGGTTTTAGAAATCTAATAGAGGCAAAATATAAGAAGATTGGGCTAGTTCATGTTTATGGAAATTTGAAAAAGGAAGAAAATTAATGTGTGACCGTATGATTTCATGGTTTTGGAATCTCACAAAGGTGGTTCAAGAAAAGAAGACCACATGAATTCAGTGTTCTAGAATCTAACAAAGGCAAAATAATAATAAAACATGTAACTTCATGGTTATGGAATCTAATAAAGCCAAAATATAAGAAGATTCATCTAAGTTAATAGTTTTAGAATCTAATAGGGGTAAAGCATAGGAAGATCATGTAAATTCATGGTTACCAAATCTGACAGAAGCAAAATATAAGAAGATTGATTTAAGTTCAGAGTTCCATCTAATATGATAAAGGCAAAACATATGAAGATTGATCTAAGTTTAAAGTTCTTGAATTTGACAAAGACCAAATATATGAAGATTCATTTAAGTTCATAATTCCATTTAATCTAACAAAGGCAAAACATATGAAGATTGATCTAAGTTTAAAGTTCTTGAATTTGACAAAGGCCAAATATATTAAGATTCATTTAAGTTCATAGTTCCAAAATTTGACAAAGGTAAAACATGTGAAATCATGTAGGTTTATGGTTATAAAATTTGACAAAGGCAAAATAGAAGAAAATTAATTTAAGTTCAAAGTTCCATCTAATCTAATAGAAGCAAAACATATGAAGATTGATCTAAGTTCAGAGTTTCTGAATTTGACAAAGGTTAAATATAAGAAGATTGATTTGAATTCAAAGTTCCAGAATCTAACAAAGGCCAAATATTAAAAAACTTACTTAAATTCAAAGTTATAGAATTTAACATAGGTAAAAGATATGAAAATACCTTAAGTTCATGGTTATAGAATTTGACAAAGATAAGAAATAAGAAGATCATAGCTAAATTCATGGTTATGGAATCTAATAAAATCATAAAGATAAAAATACCATTTGACTTCATCTTTTTAGAATCTAATAGAAGCAAAAGAAGTGAAGACCATCTAAATTCATTGGTTTGGAATTTGACAAGGGTAAAAAGTTAAAAAAACTTTCATGGTTTTGGGATGTGACAAAAGCAAAATGATAAAAAGAGCATCAAAATTCATTAAAAGTACCTAAATGAACCAAATCTACAAAACTCATATCAACTGAAATAAAAAGGGTTGAAGAATTTACGTTTGCATTTAGCTTTCACAAGTTGTACCATTGTGGCAAATGCAATTTGTGTCACCAACAACATAACATTTGTATCAAAACATAGTGCACCCCAATGAGTCCATATATTTTCACCATTTATAATAAATCCAAGATGTTTGATGCCCTCTATGTTATAATCAGTCACCCATTTTGTATGGATTTATTAATAATCACCTTATAACAATTCGTAAAAGGATAAAAATTCATTTCCTTGGAATGATAGAATGGTATCATAGTACAAACTGTATAGCTAACCTTGGCATACCTTGATTGTAGTTATGAATTCAAATATGAAGATATCTTCCTGTTGTGCAAATTTGAATAGGGATTGCATGCTTTGCATAAGCCACAAAATACACACAATGCTAAACAACATATGAGATCAGAAAGAAGACCCAAATTGGTTTGCACATACACCACACAATGCATAATTGTCAATATACATCATTTTTGAGATTTGCAAAATAGAAAAAAAAAAGATAGCCCATGTTATCATGATAATCACCTTGACCAACAACATAAAAATAGAAAAACCTAGAATGTTACATAGATGCAAAATGGGAATTTAAGGAGATAGAAATACCTTTGCCACATGGATTGTAAACTAGTTAGCTTGTATCACTACAAGTAAAAGGCGATATTCTACCATGATCCTCTTCAATGGATCAAGCACGGACATCCATTTTGTTTTGACATTCTTGAGGATTTTATTCCCTTTTGCCTCTAGGATTTGAGCAAGTCTTTGGAATTCCAAATGTCTTTTTGGTGAATGGCTAAAATAGCCATACGTGTTCAAAATAAAGCCTTCAATCTTAGTAATGAGGGTCAAATTTCCCAAGGATTGCACTGCCACATTAGTGTGGTGTGCAAAATAATGCACATCCATGGAAAAAGGGGCCCAAGAATCTTTGTCGCAACCCCACTTTGGCCAAGTGTGGGGGTGAAGCCCAACACTTCCAAAGTTGGGGACTTGGAGTCCTCCGGGACTCCCGAATGTTTAGAGTTCGACATCAGAGGGCAAAACACTTCGCATTGGGGTGTTCTTGGTGTCATTGGAAAGTTCTTGAAGTTTAGATATCGAACATGGCCTCGCATTGGTCATTTGGACATCTGCAGCCTAAGTTATGGGCAAAAGAAGAGCCGGGAGTCAAATTGGCAATTTGACTCACGACCACTAAAAGTCGGGAATCGACCTTTTCCCGACCTCCGAATTGAAAGTGCGAGATTTCGTTGGAAAGATCTCGACGAGGGCTACAACTTTGGTTCAGACCTCGTCGCGATCAAACCCCACAGTCAGGAGTTATGAGCTCCCAAAGTCCCGGGACTACAACCGGGACAATTTCGGGACAATTTCGGGACTCCAACTTGGGAGTCCCGGGAAAAAGAGCCATTTGGATGTAGCCTCGGTGGGGTGGTGCAAAGAATACTATATGGGGGAAGGTGGTGGCTTCCCCTGAGTCCGGGCCGTGGTGAGTTTTGTGGTCCAAAGTGCCCGTGGCTTGTCCCAACACCTAAGGGTGTCCCGGATTGTGAATTAACCACTTTGTGGTTTGTTTTGGATGCAGATTCAAGCTTGATCTACTAGTCCTTCCTAGTCTAATCCCGAGACTTTTAGCACGCCCCTCTACCCCTTTATAGTGTTGGAAGTCGGGAGCGCCCTCCGAGTCCCAACTTTTCGCAACTACACTTTGGTGAACCCTCAAGTGGGTTCACCCCGGGACCTGGGAGTGCGTCAATATTTGATTTGCTTTGTCACTCTATTTTTGCCTCCCTAAAACATGTTCATTCCATCTACCCCAAAACATAAGAACTTTTTGGACAACTCCTCCATGCTTAACCCCCCACCATTCATTATGTACAATTCATAATCACCTTAATGAGGTTGCTAAAACCCGATCCATCAACAATTTGGTCAACACATATTAAGACATGGATTCTGGTCCAAGCATCAACCACATAAGCATGGACTATGTATCCAAGAACCATTATCTATGGTTGTCACCTCATCACAAGAGCATGCCAAAAATTTGGTAGATTGTATGGTTTGGATAGTGGCTTTTTAGACTTGTTAATGCATAAATTCAACAAGTATCCAGCTAGTAGAATTAGATTAATGCATGCTCAAATTATTAAGGACCTTCAAGTTGGCAAACAAATCATACATTGTCTCATATTCCAACGTAAGGCATCCATGGGAAAGAATTGAAATAGGGACTTGAATTGGACTATCTTTCGATTCCCCTCTCTCGAAGGTTTATTGACTTGTTGCAAGACAAAATTTGGACCCTATTGGGCCCACAATCACATGTTTATCAAATGGGCACAATCCTTGGCAATGTATTCGCCCCCTTTTTTATCCCAAATTGATGTAAATCAAAAATTGCAATCCTATAACCAACATGTTTAGTTAAAGTATTCCATTTGCATTCGACAATTTTGTCTTTGTTTTCAATGAAGGAGCAAATTATGCACCTCATAGTTTGGATAATCCCACCAATAGCCACGAACCTTTTAACCCATGGTAATTTTTCTATCATTTTGCTTAGAACTTTCTATTATTATCATATGACTTTTTGCAAAACTTCTTCCCAATGCCACCCACACCAAGCTTTTGTTTATTCCTTGTGTGGTTAGCTTGAGGATAAAATTGGGAGTTTGATAGCTCCATAATTTCATCAAGATCTATAACTATAAAATTAGGGATTTTAAGGAAGAATTCATCAAGATTTGCATCAATAACATTAAGGATTTTGGGGAGGACTTAAGTATTGCAAAAGAAAAAATAGGGTTTTGGAGCTCTAGGGATTTGGTTATTCATATTAAGTTGACATTTGATTATGGGGATTTAGGCCAAGCTCTAGTTAGTGGTGATTTTGGCCCACTATCAAAAGAGCTATACGACCTTGGGAACATATTGGAATCAAATACAAGACATAATGGCATGGTAACGGTTGGGTTTTTGGAATAGTTGAAGTACTAGAAGATTGAAGAAGACATATCCAAAAACAAAGAGAAAGGCAAAAACATTGTGAAAGGAAAGGGGGGTTGAAACTAGTTGATAACACAATGAGAGGCAATAACATTGTGAGAAAGGGGAGTCAAAGCTCTTTGAATTCTATTCACCAATAGACAAAATCACTGTGAAAGGATTGAAGCTCTGTGAATACTTGTAGATAGCCGAAAACATAATGAAAGGGTTGAGGCTCTTTAAACCCTCTTGCATAAAAACAAATAATTCTGAAACATAGAACAGATCAAACAAAAAAATACACAATGCAAACAAAGCTTTGAAAATCCAAACATAATCAAGTCCAGAGTGGTTGAAAACATTGTTAGGGGGGTTGAATTTCCTTTAAACCCTCCTTGCAAAAGAAGAACAAAGAGAACTTGCAGAAGAACAACAAAAGGCTTGGAACAAAAAGGACAAATAGGAATAAAAACTCCTAAAACCGACAAATGGAATAGCAAGTTGCAAGGTGTGATCAACTTACCTTGAATTTTACTTTACAAGCTTGCGCCGAAATTGAATCTACAACATTCCTAAGTCCCAATCTTGCCATTATTCAAAGTTGAAACGACCACCCCCATAATTCTACACAAATCCACAAGCACAAATACAATATCAACCTTCACAAAAATCAAACAAAAACAAGAATGGGAAATTGGAAATGAGTTGAAGGATTGGGAATTGGGAGTGGTCGTTTCAACTTTCAAGCATAGCAAAAAGTTGTGTGCACCCCCACATTCTTGGATAGATGGCAATAAGTAGGAATGAAGAAGACAATTTAAGCAATCACAACTACAAGAGAAGCAAATCTTGGCAATTTGCACTAAAGGAACTCACAACAAGTCTGACGAAAGAATTGCACTCTGGAGCACCATTATTGGTGATGGCATCAACTCTATGAGAGCAACAAGGCTCATGTTGAGAAAGCTTGTAGTTGTTGGGGGCAATTAGAATTAGGATTTTGGCAAAGAAAGGGCAATGAGGTCACATCCTTGCTAGCTACGTTGACAAATTTTTTGATGATCCAATCACATCCAATGGATGTACAATAGCAACCTACACGTTCATCCAAGAATGATGATGGCAAACTACATCCTATACCTCCTACTAGCCCCATCGCACCACCTCAACATATGTTGAAATTTGGCCACAGATCTTTAGGAAAACAAGGCTACTTCACACATTAGAAAAATTCTACAGACTCTTTGTAGTCCTGGAACTTTTGGAAAAAGGTCTTGCAAGGATTCAAAATTTTAAAAGTTTGCATTTTCGTGGAGTTTGAAAAGAGTATGAAGAAGACTATGGTGTGAACTTGTAGAAAGCCGATTCTGTTTGGGAAGGCGGCCCGTGGAGGGGTTGGAGGTTCTCTGACAGGGGAGGCAGCCACAATGACACAATGAATCCATGGGTAGAAAGTAGAAAGTAGAAAGCCAGCTTATGCTTATTTCACTTTTTGGTGAAATTTCGTCAGTAAAATACAGTTTGACTAGGTACCTAGTGCATTTATGAAAAAAATTATGCAGCCCAAATGGTGATCCTAGGTAGGAAGATATAGAAAAATTGCTGATTAACCTTATGAAGATTTAGCTGAATCTATTTATAAACCAGATATGAAATACAAAAAAATTAATCAAGCTTTTATATTTATGGCTACACACTCAAAACCAACTGTAGGAATTTGTTGGCTTTTCTATTTTTTATTATTTTTTCTTTTGGCAATGGAAACTTTCTACAATCACTTCATTTTTGAATTTTGAATTTCGCTTTTCAGTGAAATTTTGTCAGTAAAATAATGGCTGACTAGGTACCGAGAGTGTGGTTATGAATTTTTTTATGTAGCCTAATTGAGGATCCTATCTAGGAAGATATAAAGAACTTGACGATCCTTATGAAGACACAATGTAGATGTAGCATTGCCACTAATGTCTTCAGCACTTGGAGAGAAAGTCAACACTTGAACACAAACTAATTGGGGCATTTGCTCATTAACTGGAAATTGTATGTCAAAAATATTAGTAAGAAATTTGCTTCTTTCATGTATGCTTACAATAAGGTTGACCTCAGACCTCAGTAGCTAATTAGCATCATGACCTTAACACTATACGGGCAGTAGAACCATCTACATGGCCCCCAATCTCAAAAAAAATAAAAAAACTCAATGGGTACACTACTTGTTGGGGTCACTAGGTCAGAAATGGCTCTTTGGAAAATTGCCCTCAAAAGGCTACATTTTAAAACTTTTTTAACTGACTAGCCTGTCACGTCGTAAGGACACTCCAATGATCTGTAACCACTTTTTCCTTTGAAGATTGTACATATTCAGATTCCAGGGACCTGCAAATTTAATGTTCCTTTGGCCTTTCCCAGAAAACTCTGATCAATGATGCGATTTCTTTTTTACATTTAATTTAATGAACAGAGATACCTGGCACGTTAAGTAGTCATCATGCAAGCAATGTCAGAGGATCTTTAGAAGTAGAGTTTACTTTATAGTTTAGAGCAAGTCACTTGTCCAATAAATCGCATAAGAAACCAAACTTGAAAGGAATAAAACTCTTATTACTATTGGATCTCACTATTTGCCTGCTTTTTACCATATTTGGTTCTTGCAAGTTGCACATCTTTTGGCCTTTTTTGACCTTCCTTTTTGTCTTCCATGTGATATTCTAACCATCAATTTTTATTGGTTTTTTTGGTTTAAAACTATAATTAAAAAACACATTAGGAACTTTCATAAAAGGTGTACTATCTCATTTTCCAAAGATGGCAACTTTGTTACATTGTTATAGATATTAAAAATAATGATTGTTTGATAATATTTTTTTTCATTAAGGGTCATGAACCCTAATTTCTGATAGTCAAAATTGTGAAATAACTTCACTTGTGATTCACTTGTGAATGAGGCCCTTGGATTTTTTTAGGATTAAAAAAACCCTAGGGGAAAGGTTGCTACTAAGCACCTTCTAGAGATGAATAGATTTCTTTCAATTTTTCTTTGTGTTTTGATCAATATTGAAGTTGTAGTAATGCATTAATGAATTTGAAATAGGAATAGAATCTCCATGCAACAAATGAGAAGTCGGGACATGGAATAAAGGGGCCTCCCTCCTTTTCTTGTGCCTAAAGGAACTGACATCAGTCAAAACACGTTACTCTCGTATCTAGTACAATTCTTATTAAGTTTTGTTCAAAATCTGACTATCAACAACCCCAGAAAACTACCTTTTTTGCATTGCATTTTTTGTTTTTGATCTCAACAGAGAACAACACTATTAGGCAATAAGTTATTGTGGCAATTTTTTTTGATAAAAAGTGTAAAATTCTGGTTTCTGGGGTTCCATTCACAACATTTAGAAAAAAGAAAAGAAATAGCCAGATTTGTACAGAGCTCCAGTAAGTAGCCAATGACCTGTCCTCTTTATTTCTTACATATAACCATGTTTGGCAAATGTTCTATGGATGATGTCACTTCCGTTATGTCACCAAATTGTGGGGGAAAGGAAAACAAAACGAAAAGGAAAACGCTTATATATATATTCTAGAATTGGATCCTCACCAATAACAATACTTTTAAATTTCTCTCGCTCTCTCGTACGATGACAATTTGGCAGGACCGACACAAAATATGCAGCTCCCATAGGACCCAAAGAATCATCCTGCGTCATTATCTATGTCTCAAAACTTTTCATGAGTGTTTGACAAAAATGGCAGCCCTGAGAGGACCCACAGAATCACCTTGCGTCACAGTTCGTACATACTCGTCATTTTTTGTCCTTTGTATTTTCAGGTTGCTCCCCAGCCTGAACCTTACCTATTAGACTTTTCTTCACTTACTTTTAACTTACCTCATTTTTGTCGGAACTTTAGTCCAGGTCGCTCGCTAGCCTGAATCGTACATATTTGACTTTTTTTCACTTTTCTTTAAGTTACCTCATTTTTACCGGAACTTCAGTCCAGGTCGGCCCACAGCCTGAATCTTACCTATTTGACTTTACTTCACTTGCTTTTAACTTACCTTATTTTTACCGGAACTTCAGCTCAGGCTGGACTGAATTTCAGAAGTTCCTGATTCATGATTTCAAAAACAAGAAAAAAATGCTGAATCTTTATGTAAGGG
>Ga0116228_10003759_pt1 | contig 13423 bp, 13 predicted proteins | sample S1TSphfallax_2_FD_89694 | JGI IMG/M metagenome (GOLD analysis project Ga0116228, IMG submission 89694) | Host-associated microbial communities from peat moss isolated from Minnesota, USA - S1T2_Fc - Sphagnum fallax MG | ecosystem: Host-associated > Plants > Peat moss > Unclassified | place... | reverse complement strand
TTATGCAAACGACATGTGTTGTTATGTTTTTTATTTATCATGGATTAAAAGAATGTTTAAGATCTCCGAGTTTTATAAATAAATTTATGGTTTAAAATTGAATGAGAATAAATCATCCATAATTCCCTTAAGCATTTGTACAAGAACATCTCAACCTCTTGACATCTCTTGCAAGTGGTTCATACCTAGTGACCATAAAACAATCTTAGGAGTACAAATGGGCAACCTTAGAATGGCATTTTTTCTTCAAATAAGAAGAAAAAGTTTTCCAAGTTTATAAATTAGTATATTCCAAAACATCTAACAATATATGTTGGATTTGTGCTCCAAAAAGTCATGTGACAAGCAAAAGTTGGTACTTGGCCTTCATAATTTTGCCCAAAGCAAATGTGATTTCACAAAATCAATGCAATATTGTGCAATTTTATTCAAAACAATTGATGCCTTGATGAAGATGCCATCACTAATCAATACTTCTCGCATTGAAGTGAAGTGCTTAAATGTCAAGGCAACTTGATGTCCTGAGGGTTTAAATGTTCATTGATACGATTTCCAAGTAGTTCACCTATTCATCCTTCAACATTGGTTTCTTGTAAAAGTCTTCCATTTAACAATTTAATGCAACTCAGGTTAAGACCAGTGTGTGGTGAATATTTGTTTTGTGTGGAGTATTAATTGGGTATTAAATCGGGTATATGTATATATGCCCATCAAGTTTTACTTTTTCAAAAACCCGGACCTCCCTTCCTACCTAGCAATTTTTTGAAAGTTAACACATGTCCTCACCTCATAATCAGTGATTTTAAAATTTTAAATATCCATAACCAGATCCTACTTAGGGAGAATAACAAGGTAGGGTGTCTCTCAAAAACCCAAATCAATAACCAAATATCATTTCATACCTGGATTGTGCTGGGTCCAGATCTTAGAAACCCAAAGAGGGGCGGTTATTCTTTAAATCTCCTAAAATTAAAAAAACTGGACTCAAGCAAATCTTTGAATTTTTTATTTTCAAATACCCAGACCTGACTATTATTATTTTAAAAACAAATACCCACCCCACACTGGTTAAGACTCTCTTTTTATTGTTGAGAAGTGAATACTGAACTTAGAAATCCATTCCTTGTAGATGCAAGTGGAAGTTCTACCTTATAAGTTGGTTCATTGCCGGGCTTTGTGTTGCTCCACCACCTCTGATTTCTAACAACTACTAAATAATCTTTATGGTTCAATCAACGTTATTAACTAATGAACCCAAAGTAGACTGCACATGAGGAAGGAATGTCAGCCATTTTTGGGATGCTTGAGCAACATGATTGCTGCCAAGATAATCAAGTGCGGTAATCAACAGTAGATATGGCACTTACGAATACAACAGTCAGGTGTGTGAACTGGACCGTCAACATGCATTTCTTGCGACATGCATTTCTTGCACTTATTATCTCTGCAGTACACTTTACAACAATCAATAAAATCTTGTGGGCGGGACTATTATGTGTCAAAAGTGATGGTAACATATTGTGTTATGCACAAGTCTTCTGTCTGCCTTGGGTTTGTTGCCTATCACATGTGGAAACCGTCCTGGCATGTGGGATATGAAATTGTCTGGAGAGTTTGGTGTCCTTTTTTTTCGCCAAGGACATTGAACTGTCTCTCCCACACACCCAACCAAATAAACCATAATTGTTGTAACTGATGATGATGGTAAGGCTTTCCAATTGTGGGAGCTGTCACCATGGTATTGTAACCATGTCATGCAGACCTCAACAAGCCTATATAGAAAGGGAGATTTGTTTGGCATTATGGAAGGGGCTTAGTTGCTGCAAAAGAAGTCTGTGAAAGTTGAAATTTCAACGACACAGCACAAGGGTCACCCTGGAAATTTTTCTCTTGCTTTGATGCATTGGTCATGGCAGACCATGGGAAGCTATAGCTAAGGTATTCAACCTAAGTTACTTGCTCTCAACCCAAGCTCTATCACCATCTCTCATTACAGATTCCTTGGGCAAGGTATGTGGGATAAAAATGCGGGTTATTGGGAACAACATGGGGACACATGGAAATTCATACAACAGATGACTTTATGTCACCATGTGGCCAACTTGTTTGAAGCCCAAGTCACCAGATGAGTGACTTAGCCAAATTGAGAAGAAAAAGCCGGGGATTTCAACTTCTCTAGTACCCCAAAATTTGCAAAATGGAGTGAGTATCAGCCTAGTTCTATTAATACAATTAACCAGATCCTGATTGATGCTCATGTCAAAGTGATATATACCTACATTGTCAAATTGAAACCAATCAGGTATTGAAGGATGATAAATATCCAAAAACCATGTACAGCAACACTAGTACTGTCTTTGAAAAGGAAAAAAAAGAAAAAGGCCGAATATAGCCATCCCAATCAATCTTTTTTTGGCTATATATAGCCAGAAAAAAAAGGGTTTGTCCTACTGATGCCCAATTGCTAACCGTTTAGGGATAGGTGAATAATTTACTTTCCAAGAACTGCTTCCTTCAAGCACAAGTGCCACAGCCTGTACTGTGTAGTATATGATGGTATGGACCATGGACAATATGTGTGCAATGTACTAAAGACCAGCACAATCTGATGGGAAAGAAAAGTAAAAACAAGTTGTTAACTTGACTGGAAGTATAGGCTACTCATGGATGGATCATTTTGATGTGGTGACATCTCAAATGTGGTGACACCTTTCATACCCTTTTTAGTTCTTTTTCCCTTTCAGAGAATACAAAAAAACAGACTTGTCTTCTGGAAGAGTAGAGGCCTACAATCAAATGCCACTATGGAGCGAAGCCTAGCTAATCAATGGATGCTCAAGATCCATGCAGAGTTCAACAAAATGCCTATGATTGAACACCTAGTCTAAAAACATAGTGTTTGGTGTTATGAAAAATTCAAACATGGATTGTTTTTGGTTTGTTAATGGGTATGAATGTTTATCAGTATAAAAATCACACTATAGTTCTTTTGTGTGGTGGTGTTTGGTAATGGGATGTGAATTATCACGTTCTTCTATATACAACTAATCATAAATAGGAGGGAACATACTGGGCTATTATTTTGGGTGTTTGGATATGGGTGTGATTTACAGCCAAGTTTCAAAAAACATTACTGTGAAGAGCAAAGGTAGTGTTTAGCCATGGGGTAATTTTTTAAAAATTCACCAACAATTGCAAAGGCATAGTTTGGTGATGGGGTGATTTCATATGTTCAAGAATACGATGGAAAAAGAACAACAAAGAAAATTAAATGTAGCAATAAATAGCCCCAACATAATAGGATCTTTGAATCATGTAACTAAGGACATTCATTACCAAGGCAAAGGAACAAACCAGTGTTGGACAATTCTCAAGTTTTCACTTGGTTCTCAACATGGTTTTCAACCTAGTTCTCATAGTGATAAGCTGTTGACATAGTTACATGTGAGAATCAGGTTGAGAACCGACCTTCAGTTGTCACATGAACAAGAATCAATCATGAGAACCAATTCTTGTTATTTTAAAAAAAAAACCAAACATGTTCTCTCAAAGAACCTCCATCCAATTTTCAGTCTTTCAGTTTAGGGTTCCTAAATAGGAGCCACCACACCTAGGGAGGGGCATTGTTTAAGGTTAGGGATATTGTATAAAAATGAAGCATGAGCTTCGTTTTACATCATAATGATTTTTGTTTTATAGTGTTTATCTCTTGTTGGTTATGCATTGTGATCTTGTTTTCTTATTGGTTCTATTTTCTTCTTGTTGGTTACGCATTACCTCTTCTTCATGTGTTGATGTGTTGTTATTGCTCTTTGTGCCATTGTTTTTCTCACGTTGTTGCATTGTTCTTTTCGCGTTTGCACTACCTAATTGCTTTACTCAAGCTACTACACTATTTTTTTCATGTTGTTGCATTTTTTTTTCCCGCATTGTTATTCTATTTTTCTTGCCCCTACTTCGATGTTCTTTATGCACTACCTCACTACTCCTTTTGCATTGCCTCGCTCCTCCTCTCATGTTGTTTTGCTCTTCTTGTGTTGTTATGGTGTTCTTCTCATGTGGTCTCCCTAGTCGTCTCTTGATGTTGTGTTGTTCTTCTTACATTGCCCTTGCTATTCTTTTCGCACTATGCTTGTTGTTTTTTTGATGTTGTCATGTTGCATCAGTGCTCTTTTCACATTACCACTCCTTTGGTGTTGGTGCTCAACCTTCAAGTACTTACTGGGCCAACTTTTGATGTTGCTTTTCTCACATTGTTGTTACTAGTCTTCTTGTGTTGCTATTGTTCTTGTTTCCTTGGTTGGTATGGTACTTCCATTCCCCTTCTTATCATATGCAGGTTGGCGCTTTGACACCAAACTCTCAAGCACCAAAGGTGAATTTTTTTTCATTCTTTTGTTCATTTTTTTGTTTTTTTCATTTTGTGTTGTTTCTTTTGATAATGTGATAACTTTCTAATTTTTTTGCTTTGTTGTTTATTTTTGCAAGATTTTTTAACTTCATATAAACCCCATAATTTTTTCTGAAAATTTAAATATATATATCTATTTTCTTTTTGAAAATGCTTAAAAGGTAGGCTGCATTTTGTATTTGCTTGTAAATGTCAATTTTTGATTTTTGATTAATTATGTTAGTTTTTGGTTTTTGATAGATTAGATAATTGTATAGTATTTTTTGCTACTCATCAAGACATTAGTTTTTAATCTCAAATTAAACATGGAACAATATTTTTAAAATGAAAATACTTGTGATATATTTATGAATGAAATAAGGATGGAAGATGAACTTTTGTTGTAACTTCAAGAAATGGAAGTATTCAAACAAAAGGAAGTAGGAATCTAGATATGAATGAAGAGAAAATGAAAAATAATTTAAAGAAGTTGCATGCTCAAAGATCATTTTGGAGAACAAATAACATAAATGTGTTGTGTCAAGCATTTTAATGTATTAATGATAACAAAAAAGTTAATGTAACAACTCTTCAAACTATGTGTTGTATTTTCTATCACAATAATCCAATATTGAATTTAAATCCAAAAACTCAAACTAGGAAAGGATTAATCATATATAACACAACTAGTGGTATAACTACACTAAGGAAATGTGTCAATTCATATCATTGTAATGTTTTTAGAAATTTTGAAAAAGTTAATTTTCCTTTGAAGGAAGATGAAAGACCTTCCAAAGAGAAACCAAATATTTCTTCTAACTCCATATATAGTTTTTTTGTTGCAAAAGGACCTTCCAAGAAAGATGGTGTGTAGTAAAATTATTTATTGGAGGACTTGGGTTTTCTAATTATCAAAAACCATCTTCCTTTATAATTTGTGGAAAATGGCTGGTTGAAAAGGTTTAGTATGCATTTGTGTCCAATTTTTTTTCCTTTCATAAAATAATTTTTTAATGAATTTTTTAAGGTTAAAAATTTTTCTAGGCTCATTTTGAGGAGTTGTAGTTTTGAATTAAAAATCATATTTTATCAATTTTGAAACAATATCAATTTTGAGACATAACCAAAAATTGTACATATTGATTTTGATAATTTTTTAATTTATAGAACCGAAAAATTAACTATTATCTCTAATTTCAATTCCAGATTCTAGATGTAGGATAAAGTTGGGTAATGTGGAGTTTAGGGATTTTCTTAAAGATTTTCATTTTTTTTAGGATGCCCACCATTTTCTTATGGCCTTGAAGTCTTTTCTTGGGGAAGCTCAAAGGTCTTTTTTCTAATCTTTGTTTTTCATGCAATTGTAATGTATTTATTTCACTTTGAAGCTTTAGTAATGAAAGTTAGCTCTATTTTTGCTTAAGGATTTGTTTTGTAAGTTTTGTCGATTTTTTTTTTCCCACTTGTTGTTATGCCTATCAACTTGGAGATGCTACAAAACCTTTCATTGCAAATTATTTACTTGGTTTAATAGGAAGTGGTAGGCTATTTGCTCAATTTATTTCACCATGTTTTTTAAATGACTATTTGTCACTAACCATTAGCAGATTTAAGGTGTTCAAGTTTGTATCGATTTTCAATCAAATACCCAAAAACACTTGAGAATTCATCGATTGGACTTAACATTTGGTGACCATTCCATGGATATAGAACTATAATTTCTAATTCAATAACTCTTTTGTTGAAAGATTCAGTAAAAACTATTTGTCTTCACTGGAAAACAAATATTATTTCTTTCAAAGTTTGATTGTTTTTACATTTCATTTTTTTGTTAAAAACTAAATTTTTTTTTTAAAATCTTCATTATACGTGTTAACCATTTTTGTTTGTGAAAGATGACAATTGTGTTGATACATAATATGAGGAAGCAAATGAACAAGGCATTGCAACAAGAAGGTGGGGATGTATCTTTTGTTGGTTAATGAGGACAATTTTACACAATGGATTTGGAAAGCCTTGCTACTATGCATATTGCATAGCAATAAGAGATCAAAATCAACATTAAAAAAGGATAATCAGAAATACGAACTAACATCAAAATTGACTTGATGGAGTAGTTGGTCGTGACTACAAACGCAAAACCTTTATAGGGCCGTGTTTGGACCCCTACCGAAAATGATGTTTTTTGATACTAAAATATTATTGTACCTAGTACCAGAGCTTAGGAGATTAAAGAAATTCAAGTCGAAAGGACAATCGAAGATTTGGTAGAGTTTCCAAAGAAGGCTACTTCTGAAATTAGCAACAGTGACCACTCTTCGACAATGAATCTTTACGGGGAGCATGATTCACGCTAGAAAATTTTGGTACTTCTTGCCTTTATTATTGATTCCACACCCACTAGCTAGATCTGTTCTTTTTGTAAAGGTCCAGAACACATAATTGGAAATTACCTTTATAGATCCAACGAAATACCAATTTTTATAACGAAAACAATTTTTAGTACTACCCAACTTGCCATTTCAATTAGCTCCCAAATTCCAATGGCGCATGTTCCTGTAGTACCTAAGTGTACCTCTTTTTTCATATTTTCCCTTAGTTACTTCGTTACTCAAGTGTTGAACAACTAGTACCTAGAAATGAATCTTATCGGAAATAGTATTTTACCAGCATACCTTGGGAATTGTGGACTATCCTATGTAGGCAACAAAAATATTCCCAACCCATGGACAATGACTCCTAATCCTTATTACCCAAGAAACCTTTCATTACTTTCTTTAACACATTTGGACTTATGGCATACCCTTTTCCGAATGTGGTGTGTACTGGAATTATTGTAACTAGAGGAAGTCAAGGTGTCCAAGTGTATGTGATGGCTCCCCAAGTAACTACTCCCACTAGTGGATTTTCTATCAAAAAATTAATGCCTTATTTCCAACTACCCACACAAAACCCACCATCAGGATTTAATAGTTTTGGGGGTGGGATACCTACAAAAGGCAGTGGTAGTCCTCCTCATGGGAGTGGAAGACCACTAGGAGGGGGAAGTGGACCTTTGAAAGGAGGTGGTGGACCTCTAGGTAGAGGTAGACCCTAGAGTGGAAGTGGACCCCCAAGTAGTGGAGGACCTTTAGGAGGAGGTGGAGGTGGAATTCTGGTTGGAGGTGTAGGTGTGCCTTTTAGTGCTCCATGGTTAGGTTCCCCTTGGAACCCATGGTACCCACCATGCAGCAGTATCCACCATTGGCATCCATAACCCATGTAACTCCTTCATTAAGGAAATCATTACCATACCTAATTTATTCTACTAAGATATATCCAAATGCTCATGTTCCAATGTTTTGGAAAGCCATTTAGGTTAATGATGAAGAACAAGATGCTAATATAGTGAACTTGTTTTGTTTCACCTTAAGGGATGCAATTTTGGAATGGGGCAAAAAAATTATGTAATCTCATTTGGGTTATTTTTTTTGGAGTTGGAAGCTGCATTTTGTAAACAATATCAAACCATTCAAAATGATGAATATGTTTTCATTGCTTTTAGAGTCATTAAGGCAATGATGAAAACATTGAAGTTTACTATGAATAAATCCTTAAACTTGTTAATTGCCTTCAACATAAGGTGGATGACAACTTATTGACAACCTTTTTTTGAGCTAGATTAGTCCCCTACTTGTGAATCACAACTAAGGGAAGGAAGTGAAATACCTTATTTGAGCACAAAGAATTCTGCAATCACCTATTAGGAGATTATGGTGGATGCAAAAGAGTACCAAAAATTATTAGAACCACTAAAAAAAACTAAAGAAAACACCAGACAACACTCGGACTAAAAGGGTGTGTGGATTCTATCATAAACCATGACATCTAAAGGAACGTTGTCATTGGAATCTAGATAATCCAAACAATAAATTGAGGGGCAAAAAAAAGTTTCGGTGAATGAAGTTTTTCCTCATGTAGGGAGCAAAATAGGTGGAAACCATGGAAAGTAGGGGAACCAAAATCAAGGAAGTTCTCTAATCTCTCATTGTTTCATTTGTAATGCCTTAGAATGCAAGATTTATGACGATCCACATAAATCAATGGCACGAGATGTCTCGAAACAAAGTCTCCCATGTATAACTAAAAAAGGATGAGGTTACTATCAACATGGTTTTAACTATTGCAACCAAAAGCCAAAACCCAAGATTGGTGCTACCATAGGAAAAGGAACTAGGGAAGACCAAAACTACAAAAGATTGGGAAAAGGAAGAACAACTGCAAAAGATTTTTGAATAAGTCATCCAACAAATGTAAGCATCAGAAGCCACATTGGAAACAACACCAAGGAACCAACCACCAATGCATGAGTCATTTCGATCATCAAAGATTGGAACCAATTTTGGTGATGACGGAACAATTACCAAAAAAATGACATGCTCTCGAAAATCGGTCAATAATTACTAAGTAGTAAGCATACTCTTACTCATGGTCAACTCATGCATTTGGCCCTTGATTTAAAGGAGTATGTGGCTTCCAAAGTATCTCCTAGTAGCCAACCAACCCATCTTCAAGGACCACCTTCTAATGTATGTTCAATTGTCATAGATCTTCACATGGCAATAATCCACGTGCACGTGGGGAAAAACATAATGGAGGATGTCCTATTGGATGGGGGGTTGGGTGTCAACATTATCATTGAATATTTGAGGAAATTTTTTTAATTACCTATCCCAAAACCTACACCCTATACCCTTAGGATGGCAGACCATACCTTAACCAAACTAGTAGGGTTAATTCAAGATCTAAAAATCCATATCCATTTTTGTATCTTGTCACCTTCATAGTGATGAAAAACAACATACTTGATGCCAATTACTCCATGTTATTGGGTCATCCATGGCTATGTGATGCCAAGGTTATGCATGATTGAGGGAATAATCTCATCAACATTGAAGGTAATGGCATTGTCCACACCATAGTAGTAACAAATCATTTGGGTAACAATACCAAACGCCTAGAAGTTTTGTTCTGCTACAATTTTGTTAATGGAGTCACATATGAAGAGGAAGACATGTTATTGGTGGTTAAACTAGATTTGTTCACAATCAACACCATTACTTTACCAGAGTCGGAAATCTTGGCAATGGTGGTGGCTGATGAAAAAATCAATGTAGATACAAAAATCAGTACTTATACCAAAATCAATATTAAAGAATAAATTTTTTATTTCCCCCATGCACCAAGGGAAATTTTGGTAGACATTACACCAACATAAATCAAAGTGCAAGACATGAAAATAACAAAGTGGAATCTATCAAAAAATGCCCAAATTTGCCCTCTGGATTTGGGTACTTTTAACGAATCCCAATTGGTGAAATTGAATGCCGATTTGAATTCTTCTATAGTAAATGCAATAGAACAATTATTGAAAGATTATAAAGATGTTTTTGCATGGACTTACAAAGATTTAAAAGGTATTCCACCTCACCTAACATAGCACCAAATTGAACTCAATTCCAATATTCTTGCATCACATCAAGCATGGTATTAGATGAATCCAAATTACGTTGTGGTCATGAAGTAGGATTTGGACAAGTTGTTAGTTGTGAGATTCATTGTTATAGTGGAGGAAGCAACTTGGTCTTCTCCCATTGTGGTGGTACCAAAAAAGAACAAGAAGTTCTGAATTTGTGTGGATTTCCGAAAATTGAACATTACCACAAAAAGGATCTTTATCCTTTACCTTTTACGGAGGAAATACTAGACATGGTGGGAGGGCATGAAATCTATCCATTTTTGGATGGCTTTTTGGGTTATCATCAAATAATGATTGCCCCAAAAAATAGGTTCAAATATGCCTTCATTACGGATTAAGGAGCATTTGTTAATTGGATAGTCATGCCCTTTGGCTTGAAAAATGTTTGACCAACCTACCAATGGGCAATGAATATGGCATTTTGTGAATACCTCAAGGTGTTCATGAAATTGTTCCTGGATGACTTCAATGTATTCAATGACCTCAACTTGCACCTTGCTCAACTTTTGTTATGTTTTGATAAATTCCAAGAACTCAGTATTAGTCTAAATTTAGATAAATGCATGTTTTTGGTTTACTCAAGGATCGTACTTGGATATGTTGTCTCCAAGGAAGGGAAATTATTTAATCTGAAAAAGATTTGAGGGCGAAAGCACACTACATGGGACCATTTTAAACCCCAAAAATAATTCTTTTTAGATATATTTTGGTATATTTTGGGGCAGTTTTTCTTTGATTTCATCTAGCATTTTGATAAACATATAAAATGGATTTTAATATTGAGGCCTCCAACATAATTATTGTCATCTTTCAAATGAAAGTAATTTTTCAACAAAATGTTTTTTTTCAACACACGTATGTTCATTTGAATGAAAAACTTGTCCAAATGATTTTTGTGAAATCACATGAGTCAAACTTTTCAATTGTAATTGAAATGGTTAATTAATTCATATTCAATATATGATTACATATTTCATCAAGTTTTATAATTATTTGAATCATTTTTAGAGTATATTTGCATTTTGAAGTATATCGTGACAACATTTAAATTCTCACAAATATAATTTTTAATCATTGAATATTAATAAAAAATGTAGTTTCCTTTGACAAATTCATTATTTGGCTATTGAACTATTTTATTTTGACTATAGTTTATGAACAGTTCTTTTAATATTGGTTTCATGGAGGTTGAAAGTTGCATAGTTTTGAAAAAAAAACAATATTTTTGACAACATTATTTGGCCACTATAGTGTGTTTTCACCCTTCGACAATCATGAATATGCCCATTGGAAACACCAAAGGACGTACAAGTCTTCAATGGGATGGCCCAATTCTACCACTATTTTATCAAGAATTTTGCCTTCATTATGGCCCCCATCACAAAGCTCTTATAAAAAACAAAGGTGTTTGAATGGACTGCAAAATGCTAATAAGTGTGGGAAGCCATAAAACAATGGTATTTGGATGCACCGATTTTAGTTGCACCAAGATGGCACATGGAGTTTCATGTCCACATAAATGCATTGAATTTGGTAGTTGAGGTTATGTTAGCTCAAAATCCTATCAGAAATGGTGATCAACTAATTATATACACCTTTAGACTCTCCAACAATGTAAAGAAAAACTACACCACTACCAAATTGGAGGCATTGGCCATGGTTTATGCTTTGCATAAATTCAAACACTATCTACTATGAAACAATTGTTTGTTTTTTATGTGGACCACATGGCATTGTTGTACCTCATCAAAAAACTTCAATTGTTAGGACAAATTGCGAGTGGTTGTTGTTATTTTTGGACACAATTTTGCAATGGTGTACAAACCAAGGTGCTTTCATTTTGTGGCGGATATTTTCTCACAACTACCAAAAATCTAGGGATTCCTAACATAACTACTAATGCTTCATTGTTTATACTTCAATCAGAATGGATGCAGGAAATACATACCTACATCTCTACTAAATTTTTTTTAGAAGGATATTCCATAGAACAATGGAAGAAACTAATGTTGAAGGCATTTACTTTTACCATTATCGATGGACAATTGTATAAACAAAGGCAAGATTGAATCTTCTATCGATGTTTACGTGATTGCAAGATCTCGGTAATCCTATGGGAGATGCATAAAGGACTTGGTGGAAAACATTTTTCAGCAAACATCATAGTTTGAAATGTGTTGGATGCTAAGTACTATTGGCCAATTTTGCATAGGGATGGACAATAGCACTACTAATCTTGTGATGCTTATTAGTAAATCGAAAATCTTTTACATATCCCAATGGCGAAGTTGATCACTATCCTCCTAGCTAAACCATTCATGAAATGGGGTTTGGATTTCATTAACCCCATTAAACTTGTTAGTCGCTCACACAACAATTACATTTTGGTTGCTACCAATTATGCAACAAAGTGGGTGGAGGCAAAGGCATTAAAGACCAACACAATTCTAATCATAGTTTAATTCATTTATGAATTCATTTTGACTAGGTTTGGTTGCCCTCTCATTTTGGTTAACGACCAAGATACCCATTTTATCAATGATGCCATCAAGATCCTTACCAATCATTTTTTGTTTCACACATTAAACTCTACAACTTACTACCCTCAAGGAAATGGTCAAGTTGAATTTACCAATAAGGTTATTAGGTTATTATTGACCAAGCTAGTGAACAAAAATCACATGGATTGGGATGAACATCTTTACACCATTTTGTTTACCTACATGATAACTTTCAGGGTCGGCATAGGTCATATTCCTTTTCAGTTGGTGTATGGATTACATGTGCTAATGCCTACAAAATATTTGCTATTTATGACTAATTTTACAACATTTCAAGATTTTGCCATGACATGAATACTTAATATCCAACTATTCGAGTTATAAAAGGTTAAGGAACCATGGAAATTTGCAACTAAAACCACATGCTGTGACAATGGAATCATGCATTGTGGGCACAAAATCCTATTGAACCAAATCCTTTTCATTTGGTGACCATGTGCTTTGATTTCCAAAAGCATGCAAGGAACACATAAGCAAGTTCAAACAACATTAGTTTGGACCATACAATATTTAGTATTGTTTACCTAATAATACAACATTTTTGGTGATGGTAGACAAATTTGATCCCAACCCCATCTTAGTCAACATCAACAAATTGAAGCCTACCAATTCCAAGACATAACTATTTCTGGAAGACTAGAATCAACAATTGAAAGGGGAAGGATACAACCAACACCAAAATAAGGTTCAACACTGCAAGCTTGGAAAATGCACAAGGTACAAGCAAAAAAAATCATTTTCGGTGGATGGAACCAAAATCCAATAATCACACCTTGGAACCAAGTTAAGGATTTGGTACTTGGAACCGAAATTCAAAATTCAATAGTTGGAACCAAAAACTTGGAAAACCCAACTAAAATTGAAATTCAAGACTCACTAGTTGGAATCAAAACCTTGGAAGACCCAGTTAGAACCAAAATTCATGCCATAGGAACCAAAACCAAAAATCTATCA
>Ga0116228_10003758_pt1 | contig 13428 bp, 8 predicted proteins | sample S1TSphfallax_2_FD_89694 | JGI IMG/M metagenome (GOLD analysis project Ga0116228, IMG submission 89694) | Host-associated microbial communities from peat moss isolated from Minnesota, USA - S1T2_Fc - Sphagnum fallax MG | ecosystem: Host-associated > Plants > Peat moss > Unclassified | place: USA... | reverse complement strand
TGCCTCTTATATATGAGGAAGGATTATTAATGTGTATAAGGTGCCTTTCAAAATACTCTAGGAAATTTATTGATTGTTTTAGGGTTTTATTTTTCTTGAGTAATCTTTATGGAAACCATTCAATTTTTTTTTGGGGGGGTTTCTCAAACATGAAAAACTTGAGAAACTTGTAGGTTGGTTGTTTGGAGGGCTTTGGACATTTTTTATAAAAGGTTAGAAAGATTTGATTTTCCATTCATGATTATTTTCAAAATTCATCAATTTTATTTTTTCTAATTTTAAGTACTTGTTATAATGACCCTTGTGTAGGTTTTGAGGGTAGGGAACGTTCAAAATTAGAGCTACTAAAAGATTTTACTATTTAATCTTGCATTTTAAAAATAAAATGTGTAGAAGAAAGCTTGATGGTGTTTGTGTTTCATGATTTTTCTTAACACAATAAATTTTGATGAAAATTGTTTAATCCCTATATATATATAATGTATCATCTTATAACATTTTAATTTTCTTTATAAATCTTATGTTAAAGGCTGCCATCTTCTACGACCAATAAATTTTGACCATGTTTTTGTTGAATTTTTATAATATTTTATTAATAATTAAATCAAGCACACACACACACACACACACACACACACACATTAGTTTTGGCATGTAAAACTAGGTTTTTTACTAGCTTCATACTACTTTGATTATTTATGTATAATTTTGTGGGTGCATCATCATAAATTTGGAGTTCAATAGATAGCATCCTCAATCATACTATTTTTTTGGCACGTTTTAAATAGGTGCAATATTTGGCCTTTGTAGTCGAAGAAACAACAATAGCTTGAAGATTGTTCATCCAATTTATTGGGTAACTTCCTAGCATAAAGATCATTCCTATTGTTCATCATCATGTATCCACATCTCTTCCCCAATCAACATCAACGTATTCAGTCAATGGATGGGTATTTCCAAACTTGAATAAATCCCATGACTTGATGTGCCTTCCAAATATTTCAAGATATTTATAGCTACATCCATATGACTTGCTTCTGGATTGGTTATGAACCTATTTACACACCTAACAACAAAATTGATGTCTAGGCAAAAATGGGCAAAATATAGTAAGTTTCCTACTATTGACTTATACTCATATTCATTGGTTTCTATTATTTCCATGTCACACACGATTTTGTGCCTTCATGCATTGGCACTTTACTTGTACAACAATCTGTCATCCTAAAACGTTCCAACAAGTGTTGAATGTATATATGTTGAGAAACAAAGATACCTTCCCCTTCATAAGCAAACTTTGTTCTTAAGTACAACTTTACATCTCCTAGGTCATTCATCTCAAAAGCTTGCTTCAATTCCTTTTCCACTTAATTAATCTAATCTCAATCATTAGCAGTAATAAATAAATCATCAACATAGAAGGGTCAAAGCAAAATAAAGTAGATAGAAAAAGTAAATGTTTCCATTTCAACCATGTGCCATTCATATAACTACCATAAAGTAGCATCAAATTAAGTGAAAGTATGTGTCAAGTAGCATTAGATTGCTCTATTAAGTTTATATGAATCTAATTCTTAAAAAAATAACAACAAATGAATTTTAAAAGTAGATAAAAATTACATTTGAAATTGAACAATGGTATCGTTACCCATAGAGACTCCTTTACATAACCAACTACCTAATACTACGTGGGCTCCCCCCCCCGAATTGAGACCTATGATTGAATTAAATGAAGGTGAATTGATTACTTCAAACATAGTCTACACTATGTTGCCTTTCTCAACACTTTTTTTAAATGAAGGTGAGGTATTACTTTAAACATGTTCTAAACAATGCCATAGTAAAAAGCTAAAGATTATACCAAATGATTGAGATTTTTTGTAAAAAACTATGTTTCGGCTACCACAATTGTATATTCCAATGCATCGTGCTCCTTGAAAGTATTAACTACTTGAGCCACAAATGGCACAAATAGAAGAATGCCTCAAAGAGGACTCAAACCTCTGAGCTTTGTAGCACAAGATTTTGAGTCTCATACTTACAAAGGAAAGAGAGTCGAATGAACATCTCAGCCATTGGCAGGAATTTCGCTCGCATCCAATTTTCAATTGAAAAATACATGTTCAAACCTACTTTCTAGTTACAAAAATTAATGAATTTGATATGTAATAAGTTGGGAAATGAAGATCAACATATGTTTTAGCAAGTCATTGAAAAAAAAAAAAAAAATCCTTTTTGTAGGAACATACTTTCACATACTTGAAACCAATAACACATAATGAAAAGTAGATGTAAAAAACTACTTATATTTTGAACAACCTACTTAAAAACTATTTTTACAATTTGAAATATGAAAATCAATGCACAGTAGTGTAAACATATATTATATTTAATCATTGAATTGAAAACATTCAATGTTCCACAATTTTATAATGGGTTTTGTTGTTATTTTAAATTTAATTGTTCCAATTTTGACAAGGTAATCAAGTTATTCACTTTATCTTGCTTACCCCTAGAGTAGTATGATGACATACTTCCCATTTCTAATGAAATAGTACACGTTGGAATATTCCTTGCTCTTATTTAATCCTTGGTTTAAGATATATCTATCAATTTGGCTATACCAAGCGCATGGAACTTGCTTTGAACAGTGTAAGTAGTTTTAACATCTAAATGTTTCACTCTACACCTTTTTTGTGTTGCAAATGTTGTCACTATGCATATTTTTATCCACTTCACTACAAGAACAAATGTTTAATCAAAGTTTAGGTCTTGCCTCTATTCACAACCCCTAGCAACCAACTTAACTTTCAAGCTATCAACCTTTCCTATGTTTCCAATTTTGGTCTTAAAAACCCATCTTGCTATGATTGGAGACTTTTCCTTAGGTAAATCAACAAGTATCCATGTTTTTTTTTTTTTTTTTGCGTATAGACTCCATTTCTTCTTCCATGGCATCTTTGCATCCCTTATGATGTAATGCTTACATTAAATGGTTTTGACATTAGATGGTCTTGTGGCAAGAAAAATAAAATGATCTTTCAACCTTATTGAAGGTCTCTTTTCATGTTGTGGATAATGACTTCTTTGATCATTATCAAATAACTTTTCTTCTTATGACTCCATATTCTGTTTTGGATTAAATTTGTCTCCATGCGACTCTTTTATTTGTCCTAAATCGAATTCTATTGGCAGATTATATTGTTTGTCATTGAATCTTTCCTCCACACTCCTTGGTCCCATGAATTCATCATCTCCAACAATTGAAAAAATTCCATTGATTTTTTTCACTTGATGATCCTGTTGGTTATGATCATCTTGTTCATACATATCTCCTTCATCATTCTCATGCTAGAAAATGGAAACATTGAAACAAACTCCTTGGGCACTTGCCAACACAAAAAAAATCTTATCCTTTTCCATTACCCAAATTCACTAGATTTTTAATGAAATTGATCAAAATTGATTAATATGCAACTTGTATGGTTTTGGTAAAAAAACTTAATTCATTAGGACATTTTTAGTGAAATGTTTTTTAGTCATTTTGGATAGTCACATGTTGCACTGCATAATTTTTTATTTTAAAGTATGACATGGATATATGAGGTGCTAAATTAATATGACATGACATAAATCACCACATCATCATACAATTGTTTTCAATTTTTTTTCAATTTTTCTTGTTTATTTGGGGTTTTTTTTCAGATTATGGTGTCACATATTGTATTTTTTCATGACATGTTGTGACAAAATTACACATTGTGAATTTTTTTTAATTAATTTTTTTTTGCTGGTTTTGTCAAAAAATAATTTTGACATCATTAACCATGTACATGTTCATTTATTGCATTTATTCAAGATACATCAATGCACACACTCATCAAGGTCTTAACCACCAAACAACTTCAAAATTTTATTAGTAAAGAATACAAAAATAACCTTATTGTGTTTAGCATGGAATTGTTTAAGAAATTTGAACTTTAACATACATTTTCTTTGTCAAATTGTATTCAAATGCTACAAATGAAAACATGATCTTAAAGTTTATTCAATATTGTATTCAACAAATTTATTATTATTTAAAATATAGAACATAAAATATTTTAAAAACCTATAATTTATTGTAAAACATTGAAAATATATTTTTTAAATTTGACAAATTTTGATTTTTTTTTCCCAAAAAAATCCTTTAGTGATGTTGTTGCCTTTTTAAATTGGCAAAAATGGCCATAAAAAAAAATTAAGTAGGGTATACAACCATTTAATTCTCAACACTATATTTGCTCAACAACATGAATCATACATTAATACATATGATTAATTATACAACTTGAAAATAAATCACAAAATATATTTTACCTTCGTTTTTTTTGGAGAAACAAATGTAACATAATTTTGGTGAAAATTTGGCATTAAATAATTGGATTAAATCCCCATCCCCAACCAATATGTTTTTTTTTTTTTTTTTAAAATTTTCCCAACTTGGCAATTCTTGTTAAAAAAAAAAGTAAAAAAAAATGCAAATTCAAAGGAAAATGTAAATAGTAAAAAACCTACCAAAATTTTGAAATCACATTGAATTTGAAAAAAACAAGTTATTTTTAATGAATAAAATTTTAAAATAAATTCGAATAATGCCAACGTCAAACACGTAAACAATTTCAACATCAAATCTATTTTTAAAAGTTTAAGCTCAATATTTGAAATCACTATAAACCTTATCCAAATTTTTTGAAAACATTTAAATAAATATTAATGATGTAATTGAAAAAAAAATTGCTAATGAATTTCCACAATTTTACAAACATAAAAAGGGGCAATCAACATCAACAAATGATTTTTTAATGAAAAAAAAATTGCTTAATTTTTTTTTGAATGAAATAATTCCTCAATGGGTTTGAAGACTTGTAGCTAAAACTTTAAAAAATTATTTAAACAAATTTATACCTCCATATACATGGTCTATAACCAAAACATATTATTATGGATGATCTTGAACAACACCACAAATTTGAAAAAATAAAGAAAAACAAATCATTGATGTAAGTATTATTATCACATTTATTTATTTATTTCAAATTTCAAATTTAAAAGTCATGTTTAAATATTTAAACATACAACAAAACAAGCTTTAAAATATTGATAAATCATGTTCAAAATAGAAAATATTTATATATTTTATTATTATTATTATTATTATTATTATTATAATATTTTAAGAAGAATAAAAATTAAAAATTAATCACTTTTATTAACATGTATTATTTTCTTCATACACCAAAAGTGGATAAATGGGGAAAAAAATAGGGATTATTTTTGGGGGTTTTTGGTGTGGCATCATGAACATTCGCAACAAAAACTTGTTCATGATGCCTAAAAACTTCAAGGCAAATCATACATTCTAATTTACATAAATGTACAAGAATTTAATATATGAAAAAAATGTAATTTAGAGGTTTACATGCATCCTAAACTTGGCATGCATTAACATTTGACTTAATCACTAACCCATTCAAATATACATGTGAGACTTGTTTAATTTTTATATATCCATTTCAAAAAAATGTGGTGAGTGTAAAATGTAATTTGTGAGTAATGGATATAACACATTCAAAGTGAATGATTGAATTCATGTGCAAATATTGTTGATAATTCAAGAGATGTGAAAAAAATCATTAACCTATTCAAGTATAAATGTGAAGCATAAGTTATTATGTGTATTTCATATTGATAAGTGCAATATGCAACATTTGAATAATGGTTTCAATAAGTTCAAAATGGATAAAACAATTCATGTAAAACTGTTGATAGTTTAAGAAATGTGAAAAAACTCACTAAACCATTCAAATATAGTTGCAAAGCATTGAATTGCATGTGTTTCAATGTATAATAATAAATACAATATGCAACTTGTAAGTAATGGTTTAACTCATATACACATGTTGATAATTGAAAAGATGTGAAAAAATTCACTAATTCATTTCAATATAAATGTGGGGTTTGAAATTTTTACATGTATTTCAATAAATTATGATAAGTATAAAACGCAACTTATGAATATTGGTTTCAACATGTTAAAAGTTGATGGTTCAATTCATGTACCTAATTGATAGTTAAAAAGATGTCAAAAAAATAGATAAGCCGTTATAATGCATTGTATAAATAAAGTTAAAGCCTACTTCAATTTTCACATCAACAATTTGAAAATTTTAAATAATAAAATAGGGTCCAAATTATATTCATAAGTGAACAACATAGTGAATGTAACAATTATGAACAATATTGACCATTAATTAGTGCAACAAGTCATTTACAAACTTAAGATGACCAAATTTAATTGAAATGTAATCAAATTGGACAATAATCACAATGTGTGGGGGTGGAAAAAAACAAGATTTCTTTTTGTGCAATGGTTCAATCCTATGAATTTTTCATGGATTGCATATTTCTACTAATGTGAATCATTTTCTTCGCAAGGTCAAACACCTAATATCATTTTCTTTAGTCATCATATTCCAATAACAAACATTTCAATGCTTTTTTATCCCAATTTGTTATGTTTTCCTTTCAATATGTGCATGTATGCTACACAACCAAAGATCCTCAAGTGATTAACATTTCATTTTTCACCTAAAAAAATCTCCTCGAACGTAGCTTCATAATTTGCTCAAGTGGGATTCTATTTAATCATATAGATAATTGTATTAATTGCTTTTGTCCACAAGTATGTAAATACTTGACTTTCTAGTGCCATATTTCATGCCCTTTCCATAATTGTCTGATTTTTCCTTTCAAACACTCCATTTTATTAGGTGTTAATGTTTATGTCAATTGTCGATGAATCCCTCAATTTTCACATGATTGGTTAAATTCTTTTGACAAAAAAATTCCTTTGCAGTCAGTTTAAAATTTTACATTTAGTTTTAACTTCAACCTTTCCCTTGAAAGCCTTGAAATTTGTGAACACAACACCTTTAGTCCTCAAAAAATAGACCCATGACTTTTTGTTAAAGTCATCAACAAATAAAAAAAGTAATTTGACCCATTTACTGATGCCTTGGGCATAGCTCCACATAGAACATAATGAATCAATCTAAAAGGCTTTTTTGATATATGCTTGAATTTCTTGATAAATCATTCCCTATGGTGTTTTTTTACTAAGGATCATCGATATGACTAGTTGTATTAATCCAACATTGGCATTCCATTCACCTTTTGTTGTTTTGACATAAAATGTAAAGTCTGATAGCTTAGATGAGCCATGTGTTTATGCCATAAATCAATGTCATTTAAGTTCTTTAGACTATTGATCTCTTTCAATATTATGGTTTGTAAACAATATAAACCATTGTTCTTATCTCTTACACCAATGCCAACAACTTCATGAAGATTGTCAGCCTAAACAATCCAACTTTTCTTTTGACCAATATTACCAAGGATCCTTAGTTTGCAATGGACCCTACTAAAAGTAAGTTTTTCATGAGAGATGGCACATAAATAACATTAGTAATGTGCCTTATTTAACCTAAAAGCATATATCATAGTACATTGCATTTTCCTTTAATCTCATGCATGTATCCACTTGTGGATTTAACATGTCATGCAATGAAATTATGGTTCACTAAATCCAATACATCTTTTTCTCTAGTGACATGGTGACTAACTGCAAAATTTAAATACCAATTTGCTTCATGAAATTTATTGTCCAAAAAGGACATGACAACTTCAAATGCTTTAGCATATGATTCTCAATGATTGTTGCCAACTTTCAACTCATTTGTATGTACTATATTTATTTTAGGCTTCAACCCTAGATTGACCTTATTACATACCATATTTCTATCTAGACAATTTCAAACCTAGTGTCCATTAATTTTTCCAAAAACAAAACAATGGTCCAAACCTTTCCATGCTTGCATGGTATTATTGTTCTTAAAGACATTACCAGCTTTGTATGACACTCTAGTGTTGTAATGTGATTAAATAACATAGCCTCCTGAAAGTCAAATATGTCTACATGTGATATTTTCTTGTACTATTCATAAAACAATTTGCTTACTAGCTTCTCAAAGCTTGGTAATGCGTCTTGAGTGGTGATGGTTTGAATGAAGTCTTTGTAGCTTGGCAGTAGTGCATTCAACATGATTTGGATCAATACTACATCTTCCACTTTCTTTCCCATTGTTACAAATTATGTTTTGAATTTTTTGATAAACTTTAATAACATAATCATTTGTGAGCCTTCCTTCATCTTGATGGTGTGAAGCTTGTTTGAGAGATGAAACTTTATTACAAGATCTCTTGCCTCAAACATCATCTTCAAAGTTTCCCAACCATCGTATGGATCAATATGTGTCACAATGTTGCAACCTTAGCCTTAAGCTCGCAACGAAGGCAAGGGCTTGCGAAGGTGTGGGTCAAGTATGAAGCCTGGGAGTCACATTTCATGCTCTCGTGAGTGCAAGAGAGTGTGAGGGAATGAACCCTCACATTTCCAAGTGAGTTCTCATTTTGGGAGTTAGAGTCTTGGTTGATTTCTGAATTTTCAAAGAGTGATTATAGGGGTTAAAACCTATTGGATTGAGGAAATCCTTATATCATTAAAAATATCTTAAAACTTATATGTCTAAAATGGGCTTGCATGACTCATTTGGACACTTAACACACAAGTTATAGCCAAAAGAAGGGCCAGGAGTCAAATTGGCAATTTGACTCTCGACCATTAAAAGTCAAGAATCACCCTGATTTCCTTGCATTCAGGTGGTGTCTGACATACCATTGGAAAGCTCTTGACAAGGGTTACAAATTTGCTTGAGACCTCATCTTAATCAGAGGTCTTCACGTAAAGTTATGGGCCCCCAAAGTCTTGGGAGTCCTAGATGTGGGAATTTCGAGACTTCCATTTGGGAGTCTTGAGAAAAAATGACATTTGGGTGCTGGTCCCGTTGCTAGGCACAAAGTATAGTATAAGGGGGAAGGTGGTGGCTTCCCCCAAGTCCAGGCTGTGGTGAGTCTATTAAGGAGCTTGGGAACGCGTCACACAATCTCAAAAAGATCATATAATTTAATTGAAAAATCAAAATAGACATAATTTTATTTTTCATTGCTTTCAACTAATTCTCAGCAATTTGTGCCCCATTGATTATGATTGGAAAAATACAATATTGATTTTTGTAAAGACAACCTCCCAAATATTTTCTCTTGTAAATTGTTCTAACTTTGATTTTCCAAGCTTGATAATTGAAACTTCCCTCAAGCTTGTTAGTCTTTTCAACATAAATGTTATGATCAACCATTTTACAAAAGATGACAATTTGTAAGGCTTTAACTTGTGTAAAACAAACAAACACAAAACTAAAACAACACACTTAATTATTATGTGCATACAAATCTAGTCTCTTAAAAAAAAATCACAATTTTAGGACCAAATCTCACTAATATTATTATTTTTTTCATAATATAGCCACTAACGTAATCTTTCATTGTTTGTAGGAGCATAGCTCATTAATTCACATAGTTTTATGAGTAGAACACACTAGCTCTCACAATTATAGGAGCAAAGTTCACTAGCTCACACAATTTTAAAAATAGAACACAATAGTTTTCAGAATTTTAAAATCAAAATTCATTAGCACATTAGCTCTCACAACTTTAAGAATAAAGCTCACTAACAACTCCTCATGTTATAGACCCAAAACATTAGTCTATTAGAAACAAAGATCACCAAATACAAATATAAATCAATGATTATAATGATGCTCTAATACCATCTTGAATTATTTTGTTGAATTATCATAATATTGTACTCATAATTGAATCAAGTACACACACAATCTACATTACTACACTTAATGTTACTTAAAACTTTAAATCAATCTTCTTTTAACTATAAATCAATTAGAAATCATCCCATAATTTCAATTAATATTTGTTTATTTGTTAATGTTTATGCGATGTCATGAGACATGAAGTGTCTATGTTCAACAATCTCTTCTTATGGAAAGTTGTTTATTATTGTAGTGTGGGTGTTGGGGACTTCTTTTAATCCTCCGTGTGATGATTAGGAACTTTTTGGGATTTGGAATTTCAACCCCCTATTATATTCTTTCTTTTTGGGGGCATTTTTGCCTTTTATCAACCAAAAAAAAAGATTTTGAAATTTTGGATTTTAAAAAAATTACTTCAATTTGACAATTAGGAATTAGGTTGGAACCATCATTAAGATTTACAATTCTCATTTGTTGTTGTCACATATGATTACCCCTTGTGATCAAGTGCATATCCTTTCCTTCACAACATGTTTGATTACACCTCCACTCTGTTGTACTAACTAAATAAAAAGATCATCATATTGATGGAGATCATTTTTTTTGTGATAGTGGTAAGGTTAGTAGGTTGAATTTTTTGCATTAACTTGGTACTTGGAACTTGTGTTCATGAATCAAGGAGGAAACAAAAGGAAGTTTGAATGGATCACAACAAAAATTCACATCTAACCATTCACAACTTGAACTTCAATTGGTTGCATGTAAATAGGAAAAATGTTGGGGCTTTTTCAAGAAACAAGGTATAAATGTGATTTGTTTGATTTCCATTATTGGTTATAAATGAGAAGGTTGTTCAAACTTTCAACACAACTCTTGTTTTGCATCAAGTCTAAATTATGTTGTGGTGTTTTGACGAAAGTTGCAATAAAGCATGATGGTGGAATTGCCAATAATGAGCTTGTAGGTACAAAACCCACCCTTAATTTACACGAGGTGTGTAATCAAGTTTCTTTTTATTGTGTTCTTTAGAGGTTTAATTGTGCAAACAATGGAATGCAAAAGGGGGGGAACAAATCACCACAAAGCATAAATTCAATCCAATCCTTTTTCGCTTCTTGCTTGTGTGCACGTTTGAATCTAATATTAGATGAAATTCACCTTGCTAATTTAACATTAGTTACATATATGAAATTGCCCAAAAAACTTATGAGCCCCAATGGTCACATTTTGTTTTTAAATTTTGATTCACAAATGTTGATTTCATTTTCTTGCATTTCATTATAATTTATTAGATGTCCTTGGTTGTTAATGATGGTGACATTGTTATGACTTTTCAAGCAAAGCTCGCATTTTATGTGTGCATGCAATGTAATTTGATTTTGGGTGTAAATGGAATATGACATACAATGGGCAAATATTTTTTTCGATCAAGGATTAAATGATCTTTTTAGTGTTATAAGTAGTCACATGTGGAGGCTTGAGTTAGACATTTTGTTGTCCAATATCATTGCACATGCATATGAATGTTTGAATTGTTTAAACTTTTTTATTTTTGTCTATTTTGTAGGGTTGGTCATTTCTAATCCTTGTTCATTTATATATTGTTGGACATGTTGGAGGTTATTTTAAAATTATATCTAAGTTATTTAAATCGTATGAATGGAAAAACTTTCAATATACATATGAATAAATTTCACAAACTTAAATATCATATAATCTATGGGCCAATCAAGGGGAAAGGGGAAGAATTTTGTTTCAATAATAGGGGATGGAGGAACAAAGCTTGATTAAAATGAGTTTAATAAGTTCCCTATTACCACCAAAGCATTATTGTTTCCATTTTTCATTAAAATTTAAACTTTTCACACCTAATTTGTTTATTAATTAGTTGTCTAAATTTGTTACATGTGACTTTCTTAGAAGGGTGCATGAATTGAAATTGAAGGTAACAAGCATTTTCAAGCAAATAAGGACATTATTACACTAAACAAATTTGAGCTAACCTTGAAACTTTCACCTAAAGGTCATTGTGACAATGCAATATTCCACATGTTCCCTATTTTTTTAATGTCAATTTACAACATTGTAATAATTTAGTCATCATGCATAATTATATTGACATTGCATTTTCATTAGTTTTTTCCATCAAGGTTAATACATCAAATGAGAAAATGAATGTCATAAAATTTTCCACATGACACTAAGTGTTACATGAACATTTCTATGTGCCTTTTATATAAGGCTATTTCTTTTTTTAAAAAAGTTGGTTATGTAAACATGCCAAAAACAACATTCAACATCTCCCATTTTTGTAATTCAACTTATTTATCTATTGTTATCATGAAATGCACTTTGGCATTGGAGGTATGTCCAAAATATAATTTAACTTTACTCCAAAAGGCTTATGCATGCAAGTCATAAAAAAAAACTATAAGTACCTTTGTTCAACCTTAATATTTTTTTAACAAGATGAGAAACCACCTTGTATTGTTCTTTATTTGTTGCATCTTTTGATCCTTGCACGAGTGTTCTCATTTAACTTGGATCCAATTATCAAAAGCTAATTCATATATATTTTTTATTGGATGGGTTATCTTAGTTATGTTTTTAGATTTATGGGCTTGGTTTATGTTCCAATAGTAAAGGTGATACCACTACAACAAAATGTGTCCTTGTACGCCATGTGATTTCACTGGTCTAGTGAACGGGGATTAGTGAATTGCACCCACATTTTGTGATAGTGTACATATTAGACACATTTAATTAATCTAATAGTAAATGAAAATATGAATGTTGAAGAAGGTGGTCTTGATGTCATTTTGGACAATTGTTGCCTACATTCCAAAATGTAAATCCAACAGTGTTGAAGTGAATCAATTGAGTGATTTGGATTATTGCTAAGAAATAAAATTTTGGTTTCATTTGCCAAATTTCAATGGTCTATGTTGTTTGACTATTGGATTCAATTTTTCTATCACAATTACACCGCACAAGATTATTTAAATAAGTTGTTATTGACATGAAGGTTCCTCTTTCATGCATTAATGCACAATATCTAAAAAAATTGTAAAGCAAATTAGATGGGATTTTGTGAAGGAAAACAATTTGGACATTGTGGCCATCAATCCTTCCATGGTCATTGGACTCATTTAACAAGGTTCCAAAATTACCAAAAACCCTAAAGAAATCACTCCTTGGATATTTTAAGAAACATATAATGTAAAAGGGTATTTTTAGTTTGTTATGAAATAATGGAATATTATAGGGATGTTGTGAAAATTCTAGATATTTTACATATATTTTCATAATGAATTATAAACATCTTATTTCTATTTAAATGAATATTTTATTTTATTTTAATAAGTTGCACCCTATATATATTTTACATTTTTTGGAATAAAATGGAAGTGATTTCCTTGAGCCAACTACGATCTTATTTTGAACAAGTTTTAAATGACTTAAACATTTTTTGAATGTTCGTTGTTTGACATATGTGTGGTTCATCTAATGAAAAATAACATTTGGAAAAAAAATAAAATGATGGTTGTTGAAATATTTAACAACAAATTGGTGCTTGTAAGGATACCAAAGATGTACCCAAATTCATGTGTTGGGTGTGTGGAGGTGAAAGATGTGGCAATGGAACACACAATGGCATATG